>ERZ1066126.62-NODE-62-length-90619-cov-23.200135_pt1:5000-90619 | contig 90619 bp, 100 predicted proteins | sample MGYA00382773_ERZ1066126 | MGnify/ENA primary metagenome ERZ1066126 (study PRJEB33369, sample SAMEA5778356) | biofilm metagenome | biome: Industrial cooling water; feature: Water cooling tower basin; material: Biofilm | place: United Arab Emirates... | reverse complement strand
TGTAGGTGAAATTTACTTTCCTTCGGCTACTGAGACCGAAGGCTTCTAAGGAGAATCGAAATGAGCAAAATTACCATTAACTTCAAAAACCTATGCGCCCTTTTCCCTAAAAAATTGAACGACGAGTTTATGGTCGGTTTGTTGGATTTGTCGGATTTTTACGGAGTGCCGGAGACGGATGTTCATCGCCCGAAAGTCACCATTGAAACTGAAAAGCCGGTGACGAATCCAAATGGCGAAACAGTGCCTATTTCGCAGGTTTGGACCTACGCCGATTTTTGTCCCAGCCGGATTTGCTGCACTCACCATCATGACCATGCGGCGCATGCGATGCCCCATTCTGCCAATAGTCTGGGAACACTGGGCGGCAAGATCGTGCTGGAAGTGCATGGCGGTGTGCCAGGGTTGAGCCAGACAATTTCTGAAGAGAAAAAGGCCAAACTGGAAACCCTGGAAACAAACCGACGACGCAAGGCCGGATTGATCGAGCAAGATCAGAGCGTAACTATCAACACATATGACAACATTCTGGACTTTCAACGCAGGCTTCACAGAAACCCGGAGTTAGAGGAAGCAGGCAAAGACGAAGACTTAAAAGTTATGCCGGAGCTTTGCAAAGCCAGATTTCATTTCAAACAAGGGCTGCTGTACGCCATTACGCACCCCAAGAATACTGAGTTGACGGAGTTTGTGCCGGAAAATCCTGGTGCGGATGGCATCTATGCCGATGAAACAGGGCTTGAAATTGATCTGCCCGACAATGGCTATGCGGTTTTGCGATTTACCAACAGCGACACACAGGATTTTGTCTTTCAGGGCGCAGGTCATCAACATTACTTCGTCACGATTGATAACGCTCCGCCAACACACATGCACGAAGAGCGAACCGACCATTTTAAGTATTTCTACAAACTGGTTGCGCCCCCCCACAACATATATTTGCCAAGTGATCCGCCGCCTAATACCGGAGATCCTTTCTGTCGGAACAACGGTTTTGGAGATACTGATTATCCAGACTGACCAGTGCCACGAGGAAGTTGCGAAGATTGTTACACAAATGCCTGATCGAAGATTGATTCGGATGGCCAAGAAAGCTGATAGAAAGGTGAACTTATGCTTAAACAGGAAGAGGTGTTCCAGCGAATCTGCGCGGAATATAGCGGTTTTGTCATCATTCAATTGGTTGGCAATCTTCCCGCGCCCGATGTTGACACCCTGCAGGATTATGCCCGGCGTCAAAAATTGACGGGATTGTTGGCGGTGTTGGAAAAGTACCAACTCGAAACCCGGCGCGCCATCCATAGCCTATCTGTTCCTGAAATTCTGGAATTGGAACGGCGCGCCGCAGCAAATCGAAACAAGAAGAAATTCTGGAATTTCCATCCATCATCGAAATTTTCGCTGCCTAGTCTGACCAGATTTTGGGAACTGGATGCCAGAAAGCTGGGAGGAAAATTTGATGAATTGTTGAAAGATCTGAACAAGCTGACAGAAGTAGATTTTGCATACAAAGAGCAGGCGGTTTCTGACGCCGCGGATGTTGATCCGTTTGACGAAGATTTTTTTACGGAGCAGGGATACTTAAAGCCAGCGGCTGAAGGTGGGATTGATGTAGGCTTCGCCTGGCAATTTACTAAAGGCGCAGGGGTGGCGTTTGCCGATCTGGAAAGAGGCTGGTACCCGCAACATCAGGATTTGAAGACAATCACGCCAACGTTTTATGGTGGTACTAACCGAGAGGATGCGGATAATCACGGCACTTCAGTGTTGGGCGTCGTTGCGGCAAACGACAATACTTTTGGCGTGGTTGGGATTGCTCCAGGCGTTACGTCGGTCAAATTAACCTCCAGTTATCATTCAGCGGGCGCTTCGCATTCCAAAGTTGCCAATGCGTTGGCGGCAGTCCTGCCCAGTTTGGCAGCGGGAGACGTTCTGTTGATCGAAGTGCAAAAAAGCCTCAAACCCGTCGAGTGCGAGCTTTTGGACTTCATCGCCATCAGAAATGCTACGGATTCGGACATTATCGTCATTGAAGTGGCGGGCAATGGAGGCTTTGATTTGGATGGAGCCGAAAGCCAGGTGGTGGAAGTTGACAAAGGGGTAACGCGGGTTAGAAGTTTGAATCGAGGAGCCGCGAATTTTATGGACTCCGGAGCGATTCTGGTAGGCGCTTGCCATAGCGCCTTTCTTGCGGATGGTCGTCATAGACGCCTGAACCTGACAGGCTCAGGCCCAAAATCGAATTTCGGATCGCGCGTTGACTGTTATGCCTGGGGGGAAAATATCGCCACAACTGCGACAAGGATTGGCGAACTTGGAGCAAGCCCCGATGCTCCTACTCCTGCTGACTCCAAGAGCAGATACACAAATTCGTTTGGCGGCACCAGTGGCGCAGCAGCCATCATTGCCGGCGTCGCCTTGCTTCTGCAAAGTAGGTATCAGGATAAAAATGGCGGCACACGACTGTTGAACTTTGAAACGCCGCTGAGAGATATGCGGACGATCCTTTCCACACGCGGCACAGCATCGCCTGATCCCGTCGGCGTTATGCCGGACCTGAAACGAATCTTTATGGAGATTGGCTTGGATATTGTCTGATAATGAAGCTCTATCCCTTCCCAACCGCAGCACGAAACGAAGGCTCTGTGCTGCGGTTGGGGCAAGCCGTTCTTGCCGCCTCGCATGCTACCAATCCAGGTGCTTCGTCAGCAGCCAGTAAATCGCCCTGCCGAACCACCCGTGCATGCACGCCGGGTTGCCGTTCTGAAACAAATTGCCCATTGCTCCAGCAGTTGCGCCAACTGGTATCAGCTTCGTGTTGGGCGGCTGTCCCATAATGCGATAGAAATATTGGAAGTGTTCCGACGTGAAGGTTTTCGCTGCATTGGTGACTTTGACTTTGTAGCTCTTCCCACCCTTGAAGACGAAGTCCTGTGTACCTCCGCTGAGGTGCAACACGGCGTAACCGTGATCCGGCACAAAAACATCCAGCCCTGCCGTCGAAGCGGCGTTCACCGGCGGAATGGTTGTGCAGGGCGTATCGGTCAGCAGGTCGGTGAACTTTACTTGATGCAGCGGGCCGTGCGCGTAAAGTTCGCCGTTGCGGAAATGCAGTCGCGCTCGACAGCTATTCGGTTGCACGTCGAGCGCCTGTTGCGGATACAACAGATTCTCGAAGTCAATCATGGTGTTGAATGGTTGGCGAGTGTCGGAGTGAATGGTTGTCGCGGGTGGCTCGTAAAACTTCAATGGAGCCGTCGCCGGAAAAACATCGAGAAAGATGTCGCCGTAAATCTGCCCGTAGCCGTGATAGTTGAAGCCGTGATACTCGCCAACAATCGCGCCGCCTTCTTCCTCGATGATGATGTGAGGATGGTGAATGTCCTGCGGCGGAGCGTCTGAAGTGTCTATCAGCCCTACCATATAGTCCCAAACCACACCCTGCCCAAGACAATCTCACGGGGTTGAATCAAAAAAATTCCAGCCGCATCTGGCGACGGTCAACACTACTCAACTCGATAATTCGGAGCTTCTTTCGTGATAATCACGTCGTGGACGTGGGATTCTTTCAAACTGGCGGCGGTGATTTTCATGAAGCGCGCGTTCTGTTGTAACTCAGCTATCGTCCGGCAACCCGTGTAACCCATTCCTGCTCGCAGGCCTCCTACCAATTGGCCTACCAACGCCGCCAATGAACCTTTGTATGTAACGCGGCCTTCAATGCCTTCAGGAACGAGTTTGCTGTCGGTATCTACTTCCTGCTGGGCATAACGATCCCGGCTGCCTTCCTTCATTGCGCCCAGACTGCCCATGCCGCGATACGTTTTGAAGTTCCTTCCCTGGTACAAAATGATTTCGCCCGGCGATTCGTCGGTTCCGGCCAGCAGCGAACCAATCATGACCACATCGGCTCCGGCAGCAATGGCTTTGGTAATATCGCCGGAGTATTTGATGCCGCCGTCGGCAATGATCGGGACGCCGGAACCTTTGGCGCCACGAACGGCTTCGGTGATGGCGGTGATTTGCGGAACGCCCGCCCCGCTGACCACACGCGTGGTGCAGATCGAACCGGGACCGATGCCGACTTTCACAGCATCTGCACCAGCATCAATCAATGCGCGCGCGCCTTCGGCAGTAGCGATGTTTCCGGCAATCAATTCGATTTCAGGAAAACGCTGTTTGATGATTTTGACGGCTTCGACGACGCGCGAACTGTGTCCGTGTGCGGTGTCAATCGCCAGCACGTCAACGCGCACCTTGATGAGTTCGGTCGCGCGCTCCAGAAAATCTCCTGTCGCGCCAATGGCGGCGGCGCAACGCAAACGGCCAAAATCGTCTTTGGCGGCGTTCGGGTACTTGATGGCTTTTTGAATGTCTTTGACTGTAATCAAGCCCTTCAACCGGTAATTGTCGTCAACCACCAACAGCTTTTCGACGCGGTGGCGCTGCAAAATTCCTTCAGCTTGTTGCAGCGTCGTCCCGACGGGAACGGTGATCAGATTGTCTTTGGTCATCACTTCGGCCAGCGTCAGGTCGAGCCGCGTTTCAAATCGCAAATCGCGGTTGGTCAAAATGCCAACCAACCGCCCGTCTTCCTGCACAATCGGCACGCCGGAAATCTTGAAGCGCTTCATCAAATCCAGAGCTTCGCGGATTTTGCGGTCGGGCGTCATTGTCACCGGGTCAACGATCATGCCGGATTCGCTGCGTTTGACCTTGTCCACTTCGTCCTTTTGAGCTTCGATGGGAAGGTTTTTGTGTATGACGCCAATGCCCCCTTGTTGGGCGATGGCAATAGCCATCGGAGCTTCGGTGACGGTATCCATCGCCGAACTGATGACTGGAATGTTCAATTTGATGCGGCGCGTCAATCGCGTGGACGTGTCGGTTTCGGTCGGCAAAATTTCAGAAAAGGCCGGAACCAGCAGCACATCATCGAACGTCAGAGCTTCAATTAAATTTTCAGTCAGCATAATTCCTCTTCGGTTGTCGCAAGCAGAGATGCTTGCGAACCCAATAAAACAAAAGCCGCGCGAATTGGCGCGCGGCGAATTTCTCCATTCAATTTTTGCGGCGAACGCAGGCGGCATTTGGTCGGCCTGCGATCAAGCCACACTTTTGCCTGCTTGTTTGGTGAGCAGGCAATCAAACTGCTACTCAATGAATCCTTGATAGTTGTCTTTTGAAATGACGACATTATCCACGACCAGACCTTGGCGATTAGGCGCCAGCTTTTCAATGCTGAGTCTGCGCCCGTTGACCAGAATGTTCAGCACAGGCAGATTGCCTATCCTGATAAAACTGATTTTTTCATTTGCCAGAAACTCACGGGTTTCGCCTCTGGCGATTGTCGCTTGTTCGTTTTTCCCGCCATCCGTGCGGAAACTGATCCAACAATCTTCCTGACCGGCGGTGAGTTGCAATCGCAGTCCGCTGATGTTTTCCGGCGTTGGAGTCGCGGTTGGCGAAGCCGAAGCGCCGGGGGATTCAACCGGCGCCGGAGTCTCGGTTGGTTGAGGTGTGGGAGTCGAAACGCTCACCGGAGCCACGGTGAGTTCATCCGAACCTCGGAAAAAAGCCAGATACACCGCCGCGCCGATCGCGCCCAACAGCACTATCAAAATGCCTGTCAGCAAAGCGCTGTTGCCTGAAGAAGCCTTGGCTTCCATTTCATCGCCCAATCCCAGATAAGACGATTTTTCCGGTTCGCCGCCCGATTCACGCAACTGCTCTTCGTAAAGACGAACAGCCTGCTCTTCATCCATGCCAACGTGGCGTGCGAATTTGCGAACGAAGGCGCGGTTGAAGACTCCGCCAGGCAAAATCTTGTAATCGTCGTTTTCGATGGCTTGCAGGAAACGAGCGCCCAAGTGAGTTGCTGCTGCTATGTCGTGAATGCTGACGCCGCGTTCTTCTCGCGCTTTTTTTAGTTGCTGACCCAAAGACGCCATGTTTTCAGCCCCGAAACTTCAGCCAGATTGCCTGAAGCAATGAATGTAAGATGATGACCACTTGCCCTTTGCGGATTTAACGTAGCCGAAATCTTAAGTAAATCGTTTAAGCCTGTCAATTTTCGGCCTTTGCTGACACAAGTTTTTGACGGTTTGAACGACGAATCCCTGTTACGACGCAAGCTGTTCAGCCAACTTCTGGCTGTCAGTAACTGGCGTCTGGCAATAAAAATTGCGGCACACATACGCTGTCGGCTGACCTTGAATTTGTTGACGATGCTCCAGCAGCTTGATTGTTTGCGCAGTCCGGTCGTTGTCAGGTTCAGCCAATGCGACAACCTTGTTCGGAAGATATCGATTGAACACCTCGGCAATCAACTCTTGAGTTTTCGCCGATTCGAGCAAACCGACGATGGCAATTTCAAAAGGCGATGCCAGCATTGTGTCCAACGCACAAAGCAAATGTCCGAATGCGCTGGGCGAACGCATCATCGCCGATTTCAATAGTTTCAAAATCTGTTCGGCGCGTTGGCGATAGTGTTCTTCGCCAGTCAACAGCGCCATTCTGAGCAACACGTGCGCGGCTACGGAATTGCCGCCCGGCGTGGCGTTGTCGTACCAGTCTTTGGTGCGAGCGATCAGCTTTTCGTGATCGGCGCTGGTGAAGAAAAATCCGCCTTCTGAGTCATCGGCAAACTGTTCGATCATCGTTTCAACCAGCGCGCGCGATTCTTCAAACCAACGCAGGTCGAACGTCGCTTCATACAACGCCAACAATCCGTCGGCCAGATAAGCGTAATCTTCCAGGTAAGCGTTCAATTTGCTTTCGCCGTCTTTGTGAGTGCGCAGCAAACGTGAGCCGCGTTTCAGTTCGCTCAACAAAAAGTTCGCGTTGTTGATGGCGACGTCCAGATAATCGCGGCGGTTCAAGACGCGCGCGGCTTCGGCGAAACTGCGCAGCATCAAGCCATTCCAGGCGGTCAGCATTTTTTCGTCGCGGAAAGGTTTGATGCGATGCTCGCGGGCTTCGAACAAAATCTGTTTACCGCGCGCGATGGCGGCGTTCAGGTCTTCCACCGAAACGCGCATCAATCGCGCAATGCTTTCGGCTTCGACATCCACATGCAAAATGTTGTGATTTTCGAAGTTGCCGTATTCGGTCACGTCAAAGTAGCGGCAGAATAATTTCGCGTCCTGTTCGCCAAGCAAGGCTTCAATTTCTTTTGGCGACCAGACGAAAAACTTTCCTTCTTCGCCTTCGCTGTCGGCGTCCTGCGAAGAGTAAAAACCGCCGCCGTCATCCAGCATTTCGCGGCGGACGTAATCCAGCGTTTCTGTGGCAATCCGTTTGTAAAATTCATTTCCGGTGACCAGAAAGGCATCCAGATACACGCGCGACAGCAGCGCATTGTCATACAGCATCTTTTCAAAGTGCGGAACCAGCCAGCGTTCATCCACCGAATAGCGATGAAAACCTCCGCCGAGTTGATCGTACATTCCGCCGTTGGCCATTTTTTGCAGCGTCAATTCGACGGCTTCCAGCGCAGCCGGGTCTTTCGTTCGCGCATATTGCCGCAACATAAAAGTCAGCGTCATCGAAGGCGGAAATTTCGGCGCGCGACCAAATCCGCCGTAAACCGGATCGAGCATTCGCAGCAAATTGTTCGCCGCGTGATCGGCGATTTCGTGACTCAATTCGCCTTCTGCCGGTTTGACTGTTTCAAGTCGTTTCAATTCACTGAGAATGCTTTCGGCGCTTTCGGCAATTTCATCGCGTTTGGCCTGGTAAGCTTCGGCAATTGAAATCAGGATGCGCGGAAAGCCCGGCATCCCGCCGCGGTCGGTGGGCGGATAATACGTGCCGCCATAAAACGGAACTCCGTCCGGCGTCAGAAACACGGTCATCGGCCAACCCCCGTGCCCGTTCATCATCATCACGGCATTCATATAAATCGTGTCCAGGTCGGGACGCTCTTCGCGGTCAACCTTGATGTTGACGAAATGGTCGTTCATCAGTTTGGCGATTGGCTCGTTTTCAAACGATTCGTGAGCCATCACGTGACACCAGTGGCAGGCGCTGTAACCGATGGAAAGCAGAATCGGTTTATTTTCACTGCGGGCGCGGTCGAAGGCTTCTTCTACCCAGGCGTACCAATCCACAGGATTGTGCGCGTGTTGCAGCAAATAGGGGCTGGTTTCGTGGATCAAACGATTGGTAAACTTCGGCTCGACGGAATGTGGTGCGGACATCGGGTTCCTTTCAGGAAAGAGTTGAGTTGAAAAACCGGAAAATCGCTGGTAAACCCGATGCTAGCTTTTTTCGATGAATTGCAAAAGCCCCGATAGGTGTCAAAAACGATGAGTTACAAATGTTTGCTTTTTGATCTGGCCCTGATAGGTATTAAAAAATGAGTTACAAGTGTTTGTTGTTTGACCTGGATGGAACGCTGGTGGATTCGCGCGCTGACCTGGCGAATTCAGTCAATTTGATGCTGGCGGAACTTGGTTTGAAAGAACTGCCGTCGGTGCAGGTTTTGAACTTCGTTGGCGAAGGCGCGCGATTGCTGGTTGAACGCGCGTTGACGGCTTCGACTGAATACGTGCCGCTGCCAACCGATGTTGACCATGCGCTGGAAGTGTTTCGTCGCCGTTACCGTGAACATCTGCTGGATTGCACTCGCGTATATCCCGAAGTCGAAGAAACTCTCGCCCGGTTGGATTACCTGCCAAAAGCGATTGTCACCAACAAACCATACGAATTTTCCGTCGCCTTGTTGGAAGGGTTGGGTATGTTGTCGCAATTCCATGTCGTGATTGGCGGTGACAGTTTGCCCGAACGAAAACCGTCGCCAATGATGTTGTTGGAAGCAGCACGTTGCTGCGGCGTAGAACCGACGAGTTGTTTGATGGTAGGCGATACGAAGTTCGATGTGACCGCCGGGCGCGCGGCCAGAATGAAAACTTGTGGTTACATTCCGGGATTTCGTGGCAGGACGGAACTGGCCGAAGCCGGTGCGGATTTTCTGATCGAACGGTTCAGCGAATTACAAATTCTGGTGGAAAGCTGCGAACTGCGAATGGCAGCCGCATAAACGAAGCCGCTCGCTGCTGTTCACCGGCCAATGCGTTTGGAGACAAGATCGGCAAACAGAAGCGAGCGGTTTTGATAAAACGTGCCAGAACGAATAGAGCTTCAGGCTCAAAGCGTTTGAGATGATTTGGTGAGTTTGTTGAACGCGAGCCAGCCCAGGTAAATCAGCCCACCGAACACCGCCAGTTTGACCAACAGCGGAATCAGCCCCAACACCAATCCCAAAACAGAAAGAACCAACGAACCAACCGAAGCGATTACAATCAAGGCAATCACCACGAACAGAACTTTTCCAATTGCTTCGCCCATAACTTAAAAGCCTCCTTTCACACGGCAGATTTGATTTTGCAGGCGGAATCGAACCTTGTTGCATCTCGCCATACGCGACTGTGCGCGGTGATGTTTCAGCAAATTCGCCTGCTTCGATTACAATCATTGCCGTGACCGATACCTATCACCAATTGATTGAACAAGTGAACAGGCTGGCGGCAAGGCTCTCATCGCAATACGCCCGGCATCTGGTTTGTCGTTCGGGATGCAGCGGATGTTGCCATCATCATCTGTCTGTCTTTGCCGTCGAAGCCGCCGCTGTTCGTGCGGCGGTTGACGCCTTGCCGGAATCACTTCATCAGCAACTGGCACAACAAGCCCGCGACGTATTGAAAATGGAAGCGCGCGGCGAACCGGCGGTTTGCCCTATGCTGGTGAATGATCGTTGTTCGATTTACGAATTGCGTCCTTTGATTTGTCGCACACAGGGGTTGCCGCTGTTGCTGGAAACCGAAGACGGCGAGGCCGAAGTGGATTTTTGTCCGCTTAATTTCACGGCGGAAAACGCAGTCGCCGATTTGGACGAAGCGCATCTGGTTCCGCTCGATGAATTGAACCTGAAACTGGCGCTGGTGAATTTGCAGTATTGCCGGGAGCAGGGAATTTCCGACGACGCCAGCGGCCAGCGTGTGCCGATGGCGGAAATCATTCTTCAATCTCAAATCTCAAATTCCGAATCTCAAACTTGAAATCCAATTGCCCGGAGGCCCGATTTGAAAGCCAAACTTGCATTGTTTTGTTTGATACCGATCTTGTCTGTTCAATCGTTCGCACAAACGTCGCCCGCGGCAAAAGCGGCCAGAAGTTATCGCCTGACACATGAACACGAAATCATGGCGGAATACGTCAACTTGCTTTCGATTCCGAACGTGGCTTCGGACAAGGCGAACATCGGACGCAACGCCAATTTGATCGTGCAGATGCTGGAACGGCGTGGCGTGAAAACGCGCCTGCTTGAAGTTCCAGAAGCTCCGCCGGTTGTGTACGGAGAAATTTTGACGCCGGGAGCGACGCGCACATTGATCTTTTATGCGCATTACGACGGCCAGCCGGTTGAACCTGCCAAATGGGTTGGCGGCGATCCGTTCAAACCGATTTTACGCTCGGCTTCGCTGGAAGCAGGCGGCAAAGACATTCCGTTCCCGACCAAAGACGAAAAGTTCGACCCCGAATGGCGGTTGTATGCGCGTTCGACCGGCGACGACAAAGCCCCTGTGATTGCCATTTGCGCAGCGCTGGATGCGCTGAAAGCCAGCAATATCGCGCTCAATGCCAACATCAAGTTTTTCTTTGAAGGCGAAGAAGAAGCCGGTTCGCCGCACCTGGAAAAGATCGTCGAAAAATACCGCGACTTGTTGAAGGCCGACGCCTGGTTGATTTGCGACGGCCCTGTGGATCAAACGCGGCGACAACAAATTTATTTCGGCGCGCGCGGAGTCACCGGAATTGAAATCACTGTTTACGGCCCGCGCCGTGAATTGCACAGCGGGCATTACGGCAACTGGGCGCCGAATCCTGCGTTGATGTTGTCGAAACTTTTGGCTTCGATGAAAGACGATGACGGGCGTGTACTGATCAACAACTTTTACGACGGCATAGAACCGCTGAGCGAAACCGAAAAGCGCGCTTTTGCCGAAGCGCCAGACAACGATGTGCTGCTCAAACGCGAACTCGGTCTGGGTTGGAGCGAAGGCGGCGGCAAAAAACTTGCCGAGATGATCAACCTGCCGTCGTTGAACATTCGCGGGTTTGTCAGTTCATCGGTCGGAGCGACGGCGCGTAATGTGATTCCTTCAACGGCGACGGCTTCGATTGATATTCGCCTGGTCAAAGGCGTGGATCACGTCGCGGCGGTAGATCGCGTCATCGCACACATTCGCGCGCAAGGTTACACGACAGTCGAAACCGACCCTGACGAGGCGACTCGATTGAAGTATCCGAAAATTGCGAAAGTCGTTCGGCAAGGCGGGTACAACGCTTCGAAGACTTCGCTGGATTTGCCGATTTCAAAAGCCGTCATCGCCGCCATCGAAAGCGCGCACGGCAAAGTCATCTTGATGCCGACTTTGGGCGGCAGCGTGCCGCTGTATATTTTCACTGACAATTTGAAAACGCCTTGCATAGGCATTCCCATCGCCAACCACGACAACAACCAGCACAGCGCCAACGAAAATATACGTCTGCAAAATTTGTGGGACGGGATCGAAACGATGGCAGCGCTGCTGACGATAAAGTGATTCGGTCTCTGCGGTTCATCATCGAAACGGTCGGCGGAGAATTTTCACCCAATCCAGTTTGGCTGTTGCGCCCCCTGTGTGGTCGTAAAATTCCAGTTTGAGGCGATGACTGCCTTCAGGCAGAAAAACTTCGGCAGTAAAGCTGGTCGGCGGCTGATCGCGCCATTCGTCAAGAACGAGTTTGCCATCAACAAACAATCGCACACCGTCATCCGCCGTTGCCGTGAAGCGATACACGCCTGCGGGCAAAATCACTCGCCGCGTCCAACGAACCGAAAACTCGTCGGCAACCACGCCGCAACTGTCGGCGGGAGCGTTCAGTTTCCAATCGAAGTTCAAAGCGCCGTCGCCGTCGTCACGAATCATCGTGGGCTGGCCGCTGAGGTTTGTGTTGTTGAAATACTCGCCGCGCCAGCGATCTTGTGGAACGTCTGCAAAACAAGGATGCCGTTGCCAACGGAATTTCAGCGCCGCGCTGCCCCAACGTTCAAAGTATTCCACCACTATTCGATGATTGCCCGCCGCCAACCACACATCGAAGCTTTCCGTCGCCATCTGTTCGCGCCAGCTATCCAGCCGCAATTGGCCGTCAATGAACACACGCACGCCGTCGTCTGCGGCCACAGCGAATTGATAAACGCCTTCGCCAAACGCCAATGTGCGCGTCCAACGCGCGGAAAAGTTGTCTACGCCAACACCGCACAAACTTTCGGGACTACCAAGTCCCCAATCCAAATCCAATGAGCCTTCGCCTTCGTCGCGCACCACCAGAGGCTTCCCCGTCAGGTCAGCGTTGCTGAAATACTCGCCGCGCCAATGCCCCGCCATCACTGGCGCAATGCACGACGGAATTTGCCAACTGAGTTTGACCGAAGCTCTGCCGCCGAAATCCACATATTCCAGCTTCAGTTCGTGACGACCGGCGCTCAGTTCGATTTCGGCAATAAAGCTGGCCGATTGTTCGCGCCATTCGTCCAGTTTCAATTGGCCGTCCACATAAAACCGCACGCCGTCATTGCCACCGACAACGAACCGATATCGGCCAGCGCGAAACGCCACTGTGCGAACCCAACGCGCTGAAAATCCATCGCGTCGCACCCCACAGGATTCCGCGGGACTGCTGTCCATCCAATTGAAATCCAATTGTCCGTCGCCGTCATCGCGCACCATTGCGGGTTCGCCGCTCAGATTGTCGCTGTTGAAATACTCACCGCGCCAATGGTCTTCGGCGACTTCGACAACGCAGGGCAGCAGTTGCCAGCGCAAACTTACCGGCGTATTCGCGCCGCCACGAATTTCAAACACCAGTTGATGATTGCCTGCGCCAAGCTGCAAATCGAAACGGCCGCTGGCTTCGCCGTTCCATCGGTCGAATTGCAGCTTGCCGTCAACAAATACGCGCGCGCCTGCGCCAGCAGTGATTTCAAACCGATACGCGCCGCTGCCAAACGGAACGCGCCGCGACCAACGAACGGAACCGCCGTTCGCCAACACGTCACACGCCGATGCAGGGCTTTGCCCGCGCCAGTCAAAAAACAAATTCGCGTTGCCGTCGTCGCGCACCATTGCAGGCTGTCCGTTCAACGCTTCATTGTTGAAGTATTCGCCTCGCCAATGATCTGCCGACACAGCGGCAAAACACGGATGCGGTTGCCAGTTCAGTTTGACCGCCGCGCTGCCCCAACGTTCGTAATATTCCAGCATTACGCGATGAATTCCGGCTGAGAGTTGAACATCCACCGTATGCGTCGTCAGCGGCTGATCGTTCCAGACGTTCAACCGCTCTTGACCGTCAATCAGCAGCCGCACGCCATCATCCGCCGTTACGGTGAACCGCCAGGCTCCGCTGGCAAACGCAACGTTGCGCGTCCAGCGAACCGAAAAATTGTCAGGATTGACGCCGCACTCTTTGCCTGGCGAATCGAGTTGCCAGTCAAAATCCAGAAAGCGACTGTTCGGCTGGGTGTCGTCGCGTACCAAAACGGGCACACCGTTCAGGGATGTGTTGTTGAAGTATTCAGCGCGCCAACGATCCACTGAAATTGGCCGAGAAGGAAAGCAGGTTTGCGAAGAAAACGTCTGGGCTGAAATTGGCGGTGAAAAAGCAATGAACAAAACCGCAGAGACACAGAGAACGCAAAGGAAACGCAGAGAAAACCTCTGCGAAACCTCCGCGTCTCTCTGCGCCTCTGCGGTGAAAAACACATTCTGAAGCGAACTCTGTGTGGTCACGGATCGAATCAAAATGTACCTATTCTATTTGACCCCGCGCCACGCCGCTTGAGTCTGATTGCCGACCGTTCGCGTGTTGTATCGTTCCAGGTATTCCTGGTGACGTTTGTCGTTCGGATACGCATCGCCAGATGAATACGGATAACTCTTCATTCCGTGATACGGCAATTCGCCAATCGTTTCCGGTCGCGCCGAATTGATGTCCATGTCTTTGCCGAAACCGTCGGCAAAGACCAGATACGTTCGTTTCCAACCCGCAGGCAAGGGCGGTAACCGGCGCGCGTCGAAATCCAGTTGAATTTCATCGCCGTTGCGCGTGATGACGTACATGTCATCCGCCGCCAGCAACAATTCGCGCACGTCACCGAAGCGAGTGTAATTGCCCAGGTGCGCTTTCCACGGAGCGAACGGTTCAATCGTTCGATAATCGTAAATCAGCGGCTTGCGTCCGTCGGGCGAGTATTCGCGCGGGAATCCTCGCCAACGCAAATTGGCCGCAACCGGATCGAGCTTGGTGATTTTCGTCGGCGCATTTCCGTCGGAGGCATCCACCAGAATCTGATCCCAGTAAATCCGCATGCTGGTGACGATGCGAACGCGCGAATCCGCGCAGAGGAATTTGCCGCTCAGATCAACCGTCATCGTTTTTGGCAATCCGGCGGGAAAGCCCATTTGCGGAATCACCGTTTGCCATTGGCCAGCCGCGTTTTTCACCTGCAAATACGGCGGCACGAGTTTTTCGCCCGCCTGAGCCGCTGACAGGTTTGAGGTCGAATCGGCGTAATCAATCCACGCGGTCATCAACAACAACACCTGTTTGGCGTTTGTCACATTGCCCAAATCCAGTTCAATCGCATGTTCGCGCGCATAACCTTTGAACCGCAGCTTTTCAAACTCTTCGGGCGAACGCCGATCCACGTCTTTGATAAGCGGTAAAATGTCATTGCCTTTGTCGTCGGTGGCGGCGACAGGCGGACGCGGCGCTTTGACTGAAAACAACTTGAACGAAGGATACGGTCGCGCAGGCATCAGCCGTTCGTTCGGATATATGTCCACATCCGCCGGATGATCCACCGCCAGCAATTTGGCTTCGTCGAAAAAGATGACTTCTTCCAACTGGTTGTTCATGCGCAGCGACAACAAACCGTCTTTTTCCTTCAACTGTTCGCTGGTGACGCGAATGTATTCGTCTGTGTCGGGGTAGTTGTACACGCCCGGCGCCAGCAAATAACCAATCGCCGACCCACCCAGAAAATCCGTGACGAAACAGTATTCGCTGCCATTCCAGGCATACAGCAACGGGCAGGACGTCCCTTTGCGGTCGAGTTCATCAACCTGGTTGTCGCCCGGTTTGACGCCGACTTCGGATTGCATGATTCCGGCAGGCCAGAACAGCGACAACGCATCCACAGCACTTCGATCTCCCAACCCAAACACCACGCCCGCCGAAACCGGCGCGGGCGAAGCCGAATAAATCTCCAGCTTTTGCCGCAAACTACCGCTGCGTAACTCGACTTTGGTTCCAATGGCGCTGCGGTTGCTGGTTTTGCCCGCAAGCTGAATTCGTGCAAAGTTTTTGCCGAAGCCTTCGGATTTCAGCGCAACAACCGAACCACCGTCGCCGAAGCTGACCAGATCAACTCCGCCGTCGCCCGTGAAATCGCCAAGCGCAAACGACCGGGAGTTAGGAGCTGGGGTTTGGGAGTTGGGAGCCGCTTCCGCCAGTTTGTCGCCCAAGCCGCGTTGCAGCATCACGCCGCCGGTCGTTTGCGTTATCACATCCAGCAAACCGTCGTTGTCGAAATCAGCAACTTGAGCGGCCAACTCGCCCCGCCGCCCTGTCGCCCCGTCACCCTTTCGCACAAACGCGCCTTTGCCGTCACTCAAAAACAACGCGCTGTTTCCGTCAACGTCGGGCAGGTAAAAATCAATGAAGTTGTCTTTGTTCAAATCTCCCGCGCCAACGCCGAGCGCTTTGCCCGTGAAGTTGATTCCGACTGAAACCGCGATTTCCTTGAACGACCCGTCGCGCTGATTGCTGAACAATTGCGCCGGAGCGCCGTAATTGACGACCAGAAAATCTATGTCGCGCTGGTTGTTGAAATCGGTGGGCACGACCGCAGTGGTTTTGGTTTTGCCTCCGGCCAACCCGGTTTTAGCAGTGATGTCGGTGAAACTTCCGTTGCCGTTGTTTTGGAACAATCGGTTTTCCTGTCCGGCAAAATCGTCTGGAAACGTGGCTGTATCTGTGGCCGGAAACTGCGACAAGTCAGCAAAATTGCCGACAAACAAATCCAGATCGCCATCGTGATCGGCGTCTACCCAGGCGGCAGTCATCGCCCAGGTCGTCGTTTTCGGCAAGCCGGATTTTTCCGTCACATCGCTGAAACTGCCGTCGCCATTGTTTCGCCAAACGGCCAAAGTTTGATAACCAAAAACCGCCAGATCGGTTTTGCCATCGTTGTCGAAATCGCCAAACACGGCACCGCTGATAAACCCATTTGTCGTCAGTTTCGACGTGTCAGTGACATCGGCAAATTTGCCGCCTTCGTTGTGGAAGAGTTTGAGAAACGGCTTGTTGCCATCCACTCCGCTGACCAGTACGTCGAGTTTGTTGTCGCCGTCGTAATCCCCCAGCACGACGTTGGAAGCAAACGAAGCGACCAATTCGCGTTTTGTCTCGTCGGTGAATTCGGCTTTGGTCAGTTTCCGCCCTAACACGGAGGAAAGCGGTTTGCCGGAAGTTTTGAGATTCAATCCGGCGGCGGCGTCAACGAATTTCACTGCTGCGCCTTGTTGGGAAACCAGTTCGGCTTCGGCTCCGGTGCTGACGACGGCTTCGGCATATTTGCCTTTTTCGCCGTACGTGTTTCCCAGCGTGGTCGAATATCCCGACGCTTTCAGCTTTTGAAATTGCGCCAACAACTTTTGCCCTTCGGCCTGATTGCCTGCGCGAATCAGCGCTTGCGCCAGACTGTAAACGGCGGTCGCGTTATACGGTTCGGCGTCCATCGCGCGTCGAAACGCTTCGGCGGCTTGGGAGTATTGCTGTTTGGATGAATAAATCTGGCCGATTTGAATGTTCGTGTACGGGTCTTTCGGATCCACAGCCAGCACTTTGTTGAACGCGGCGAGAGCTTCGTCGTACAAGCGGTCGTTTTTGTACGCTGCGCCCAGCACGTATTGCGCATGCAAACTGGTCGGCGCGAGTTTCAATGCGGCTTGCGCTTCGGCGACGGCGGCTTTGACATCGTTCAGGAAATACGCGGCCATCGCCAGATTGACGCGCGCAATGGCGAAATTCGCGTCGCGTTCCAACGCCAGTTTGAATTGTTTGACGGCGTCTTCGTGCTTGTACTGTTCCATCAACGCCACGCCCAGATTGTTCAACCGGTACAAATCTTCGCGTTTTTGCGCTGCCGGATTCGCGGAAGAACTCTGAACTCCGCTGGTGATGGCGGAATGAAACACGCCCGCCAGAATCAGAATGATCGCAACCGCGATCAGCATGAAAGACATGAATTTGATTCGCATACCGTTTTCTCTAGCGTTTGAATGCAGGTGTCAGAATTGATGTTTGGTTCGGCAAGGAAAGAGTAACAAACAGCGATTTGGATTCAAAACGCGCTTTGAGGAAGCGCGTCGCCATCGGCAATCAGGGCGATCAGCAGGTCACGATTGCTTTCCAGCACGGCGGACGATTCGCGTTTGCCCAATTTGTTCAATCGGGCGATGTTTTCATCGAACTTGCGGCGGACTCGTTCCAGAATCTCTTTCAGTGGAACGCCTTCGGCAAAGGCCAGATCAATTTCCGCATCGCTGCCAAAAAACGGTTCCGCCAATTCATCCAATTCGCTCAAGTCTTCGAATGGAACGGCGAATTCTTCCCTGTACCCGAAAAAGGCGCGACACCCTTTGGCGCGAAAATCTCGCCCCAATCCATCGGCGGCAAAACAGGAAAGCAGATGAATCACCTTTCCGCGAATCTCTTCCACAGCGTATTGGCCGACGCGAAAGATCGGCTCGTTTTCATACCCGCAAAAAGTTCTTCTCTTTCCGTGCCCGACTCCGGTCAACAAAACGGTTTGATCCTGAGTGGCAGCGGAGGCAACCGTTTGCCGGACGGCTTTTTTGCCGGAAAGCAGAACAACCTTCATTCCGCGTTTTCGCAATCGGCGATACACCTTTCGGCGGCGATAGCTGAATGCAGCTTTGGTGATGGCATCGAAGTTGGCTTCAATGGCGAGGGCGGTGGCTGCCGCTTCAACTTTGTGGGAAGGCGAAGTTTGTCGAGCAGTCATTTGTTCAAGACAGCCTTTTCTTCAATTTCCGCAATCAATTTCGTCACCAGACGATTTTCAATATCTATCAACCGTCTTCCGATTCTGGTTTTCTCTTTGACTTCGGAAATTGCCTCTTCCTTGCTGAGAACTCCCCGCCCTATCAAACCGAGGTTGAATTTGGGTTGCAGTTCTATTCGTTTGGCCGTGATTTCCGCCCTTTGCGCTTCTTCCAATTCCGGCCACAACCGCGCCTCTGTCTGCGATTCCAGAACTTCTTCCAGACTCACCATCGTGCCATCGGAACGCAACCCGATTGGAAGTTTCAGTTGTTTGTCTATGCTGTTCAAAAATTGTTCGGGCAAATGTTCTCTGACATTTCGAATGAAATCCATGGATATTCTCCAATCTTACGAATCAGCAACCAGCCCTTCTGCCGGTGAAAAGGAGAGAACCGGAGGCTTGTTTCAGTGAAACGCCATTATTTATAGCACTTTTGCGTGGGTGTCCCCAAACGAATACTCACTTCACAGCGGAACCGATTCGACTGAAGCGAATTCCCAGCAATTTATCCAACACAGTTGCGCCTTTATCAGGGTTCCCGGCGGCAGGATCGAATGACAAATGCACATACAGCGCGCGGGCAAAAATGTTTTCGCGCGGCACGAACCCCCAGTATCGGCTGTCCTGACTGTTGTCGCGGCTGTCGCCCATGGCGAAATAACTGTTGGGCGGAACCGTGACCGGCTCTTTCACTCCAAACTTCAAGCTTTCTTCGGCAAAACTCGAATTGTCATCATCGCTGGAGCGTCCACTGACGTAATACACGCGATAAGTCGCCCCCGCAGGTTTCGGTTCGACCCGTTGAATCGCCAGTTCGCCTTTTCTCGGATCGGTTTCCTCCACAATCGCGCGCTCTTCGGGAACTTCCTTGCCATTGACGAACACGCGACGGCCTTTGACCTGCACAGTGTCGCCGGGAATACCAATCACCCGTTTGACGTAATTGGTTTTGGGATCGTCCGGCCATTTGAACACGATGATGTCGCCACGTTTGATCTCCCGCGTCGGCAACAAACTGCCCAGCACCGGAGTCGGTTTGCCGAAAATGAATTTGTTGACGAACAGATGATCGCCGATGTTGATCGTGTTCTGCATCGAACCGGTCGGCACGGCGACGGCCTGCGCGATGAAGGTCATCAGAAACAGCGCCATCACCACCGTAATCAGCAATTGTTCAAATACGTCGCGGATCGCCGATTTTGGCGGCCCAAAAGTCGGTTGCGGAGTCGAGCTTGGTTTTTTGGATTTATCGAACATGGTTACAAATCTTGCCTGTTTGTTATCTGCCACGGGAGAGCAATCGTTGGAACACCAACACTCCACCCAAAATGATGAGGCTGAAAGTCACGATCCCCCAAATCACTTTCACCGGAAGCGACATTTGATGTTCTTTGGTAGAGCCAAGGTAACTCAACAACATGCCTGAATAGATACACGTCCCAGCCCAATCCTGCCGGTATAAACTCACAAAAAACATCGCCACAAAAAAAACTGCAAACACCTTCATCCACTTTGGATAAACCACCGGCGTTTTCGCATTTGAATCATTCGCAGCATTTTCCATCGTCCCGTAAAACCTCCTCTGAGTCGTTGAGTTTTCTTGGGTTGGCTCGGAGCAATTTACACTAACTCGCCGCCAACGGCCACGACTGTATCAAGCAGTCGCAAAAATGCTGTCAACCACTATTATCTTCACGTCATCTGGCAATCCGGCCTGCTTCACGCCTCTGACCAACATTCGGCGAACGTGATCTTTGTCGAGTTTGTCGAATCCAAGCTCGCGTTTTCCCCAATGAAAAAGCCGCTTGCCGCTGATTACTGTGTGTGCCGTTTTCAAATCCGTCAGCCTGGCGACAATCAGGTCTTCCTTTTCGGCAATCAACGTTTCAGCTTCAACTGGAGAGCATCCGAAATCTTTGGCGGCTTTTTCAATCAGCATTTCGCGCGGTTCAATATCGTAACCATCCGGCCAGTAAAGCACTCGCTTTTCCCAACACACCCACTGAATCGCGCAAATGGTTTTCAGGCGTTGGCACAAAGCCAGCAACTGCTTTTCTATCTCGACGGCGTCTACCTTTTTCCCTGATACGACTTCCAGTTCCATACAAATCGGCCTTACGTCCATCAGGTAATTTTCCAGCGAGTATCGCCTCAACACAAAGCAATGCGATTCTGGCTGGCGCGACTCTTCGACTTGTTCTTCAGTACGAAAATCGCGGTCAATGATGGCGTATCCGCGCTTCATCGAACTCTGTGCCAAAAACTCTGCCAGCAGTTTTTCAACCTGTATGATTCCGCCGCATTCAAAGAACTCAACCTCTGTCAACCGATCATCAAACCACTGGCGAAAGGCGTATTGGTCATCAACGCCTTCGACCAATACGACGATACGACCGCCTGCTTTGAACAGAATCTCGGTCAGTTCCGGTGAATGGGAAGTAATGGCGTGAGTCATCTGAAGTTTTAGAATTTAGTCAGCACACGAACTGCTGAAGCGCCGAAGATTTCCGCAATCTCCCAGGAATGCGTCGTCACGATCAATTGAAACGGGATCATTTGCTGCATCTTCAGCAGCGCTTGAGCAAGTTTGTGCTGGTAAGCCGGGTGCAGGCTGTTTTCGATTTCGTCAATCAAGACAATGCTGTGCGGCAACAACCGGCGACGAAGCTCCATCAAGAGGATCAATAGATTTTGTTCGCCCGAACTGAGTTCATGCAGCTTGTGCTCGTGGCCATCGCGGGTGCGAACAATAACGTCGAGCGTTTTGCGCTGAACGTGGAAGGTTTTCCCTTCAAAGTCCAATTCATTCAAAAAACTCTGCGCTGCTTTGAACTGCTCTGGCTCGGCATAATCGAGCCAGACAAGATAACTGTTTAGCGAGCCGGAAAAAGATCGCACAACATCAAATCTATGGACAAACTCATAAGGCAACTTCTCTTTAGTAACTTGAGCACCGCTTACTGGTTCCAGACTTCTTGTATGGGGAAAATAAAGAATTGAGGGAGGTCTGTTACCATTAACTAGGTGAGGTGCAAACCCTGGAAACTCTCTTTCAACATTCTGTTGTTGAAGATCCTGCTTCATTATTCTGTTAAGCAAAGTGTTGCTAGATGGCCTGTCCTTACTTATATGAATAATAGACATTTCGTTAGCGCTCAACACAACATCACTAGGTTTTTCACCCAATACTACGCTGTATTCTTGACCTTCAATTAAAAAATCAAGCTGTGCATATTCGAGATTGCGCAATCGAGAAGGTAAGCGGGAGCCGCTATGTCTTGCCATTCCTACAATGACTTCTAGAAGGGTTGTCTTCCCGCTGCCATTCGCCCCAGCCAACACACAAACCGGCAATGTCTTTCCCTGATCGTCGTAAAACTCTACGCGCACGTCGTCGAGCGGCCCGCAGTTTTTGACTCGAATTGAGCGTAGTTCCAATTTCATTTCTTGATTCTTTTGGTGGTTCGATTGCGCGGAAAGCCTAAAGCATCAATGCCGGGCGATCAATATCACTCTGCCAACGGCCACATCTCGAACATCAACAAAGTCCAGATCAATTTGCGATGATCGGCCAGACCGCGTTCGTGTTCGTCGAGCAATCGCTGAACGTAATCCACATTGAACAATCCGCGCCGGTTTAATCGTCCCGGTGAAAAGGTGTCGCGAACCAGAGAGCGCAGCTCACCTTTAATCCATTTTGCCACCGGCATGCCGAAACCTTTTTTCGGACGGTCAATCACATCGTCGGGCAATCGGCCTCGCATGGCTTTTTTCAGAATGTATTTTCCCGTCAATCCCTTCAGCTTCATTTCAATCGGCAGCTTCAGCACAAATTCGATGAAGGTGTGATCCAGAAACGGCGCGCGCGTTTCCAGCGAAGCCGCCATGCTGGCGCGATCCACTTTGAACAACACACATTCGGCCAGATACAGCCGCGCGTCGAGCGCCATCATTTCTTCAATCAGATTGCCGTTTCCGTTCAACCGGTCGAGCGGCAAAATTTCGTCAAAGACTTCTTCGTCCGGGCAAGCGGCGATGATTTCCGGTCTGAGCAATTCGCGTTGTTGCGTCGCGTCATACGATCCCATCCAGATGGTGTGCCGAGTTCCCGCCGCGTGCGAAGCGCCGCGAACGAAACGTTTGGCTTTGAAATCCAACGACAGGTTTTCAGTTGAAACCGGCAACCGCGCGACGGCGGGTTCGATCAATCCGCTGCGAAGGAATTGCGGAAGCATACGATACAGCCGCGCCATTCGATGCGCGCCGTAAGTCGGATAGCCCGCAAACAATTCATCGCCGCCATCCCCGCCCAGCGCAACCGTCACGTGTTGCCGGGTGAAGCGCGAGAGCAAAAAGGTTGGAATCAGTGATCCATCGCCCAACGGTTCGTCCAGCAAACGCGGAATTTCCGGCACGATGTCCAACATCTGCCGTTCGGTGAATCGTTGTTCGTAATGTTCTGTGCCGAGTCGTTCGGCGACTTGCCGCGCATAAGACGATTCATCAAACGACTTTTCTTCAAAAGCGATGGAAAAGGTTTTGACGCGTCCGCCCGCGGCTTCGCAAGCCATTTCAGCCATCGTGCTGGAATCAAGTCCGCCCGATAACAACACACCCAGCGGCACATCCGACACCAGCCGCATTCGCACGGCTTCGCGCAATCGGCGATGAACTTCTTCGGCGGCTTCTTCTTCGCTGAGGCGCAACCGCTCGCCTTCGTAACTCATCCGCCAGTACGGTTCGGTTCGCCAGCGATTGTTTTCAAAAATCAACCGATGCGCAGGCAGCAGTTTGTAAACGCCTTCCAGCATCGTGTGCGGCGACGGCACAAATTCGTATTGCAGGTATTTCCGCAACGCCAGCAGATTGATGCGTCGTTCGACCGAAGGATGTTCGACCAGCGCTTTCAACTCCGAAGCGAAAACAAAAGCTTCATTCGTCAGAGTGAAATACAACGGCTTTTCGCCCATTCGATCTCGCGCGATCAGCAAACGCCGCCGCCGTTCATCCCACAACGCAAAACCGAACATGCCGTTCAAATGCTGAACCAGATCGTCGCCATAATCTTCGTACAAATGAACTATGGTTTCGGTGTCGGAATGAGTTTTCAGATGATGGCCGCGCGCCAGCAAGCCTTCCCGCAGTTCGCGGTAGTTGTAAATTTCGCCATTGAACACAACCCAAATCGTGCCGTCTTCGTTGCTGATGGGTTGATGGCCTCCGGCCAGATCAATGATCGAAAGCCGCCGCATCCCCAAAGCCATGTTGTCGCGGAAATAAAATCCTTCATCGTCCGGGCCGCGATGCGTAATGGCGTCATTCATCGCGCGAGCGATCTGTTCGCTGGCGGGTCGTTGTTCCAGATTGACGAATCCGATGATGCCGCACATAGGTGGATTACTGCGCTCCGCGAGTCTTTCGTGTGACTTGCTCAACCATCTTGCGTTCAATCGGTCGCCCCGGAATCGGCGACGACAACACAATCGAAGTCGCTGGCATGCCGTAAGGCGTGATGCGATGAACGACTTGTTCCAAATGGTGGATTGACGTGACGTGAACTTTCAGGATTAACGAATCGTCGCCGGTGACTCGATGGCATTCGATGATTTCAGGAATGTCCCGAAACAGCGTTTCCAATCGCGGCAATACTTGATGCGCCAGCCCGATGCGAATAAACGCCGTCACCTGAAACCCGACTTTTTCCGGGTTCACTTCCGCGCGGTAGCCGGTGATGATCCCGGCCTTTTCCATTTTGTGAACACGCTCCATCACCGCCGGAGTAGACAACCCGACGCGACGGCCAAGCTCTGCGTAACTGGTGCGCGCATCGGCTTGCAACTCTTCCAGCAAATGCCAACCAATATCATCCAGCAATTTTTCGTCTGTTGAATTCATCGTAAAACACTCGCGGAATTATTCTCCGGCAACGATCAGAGCATCACGATACAGTTTCTGGCCGATGCGTGCTCCCTGAGCAACCAAATCGTCGAGCAGGTTTTTGACAACAGGAATAATTCCCAGCTTCTTTGCCAACAAAATAAACGCCACTGTTCCAATCACAGGCAAGTTGCGTGATTGCGCTTCTCGTCTTGCGGCGAAATCATCAATCAACAACCGGTTTGCGTTCAGATCTTCCGCCAGAATCATCGCAGCACATTCACCCAAACCAAGCCGAGTTGCGGTGTGAAGCTCTAGCGCTTTTTGGGCGTCTTTAACTGTTTGAATTTCAATCCATGAACAAGAAGGAACAGCAATCGCCGCTGGATGAACACCGGTTACAACTTCGTCAAAAACTTCCTGAGGAATGATGACTCACCCGTAAACTTCACGCAGCAAATCCAAGCGCCCAATCTTGGCCAATTCACTGAGCGGTGTTGTATCGGAAACCACAATCAGTTGCTCACTTTTGGAAATCGCTGAAGGCATGCGTCACCTCACGTTCCAGGTCTTCGAGTGTGACAGTTTCATCAAATGGCGAGATGCCGTGTGCCGACATCAAATCAGACAAGCTCCAACGATCCACATTCAACAACTCTGCCGCTCGCCCGGCGCTTATGTCGCCTTGTTTCAGCAGCGAGAGGACAAAGGCTTCCTGCGCTTTCCGTTCAGCAGCAGCGCGATGTGTTGCCGGAAGCTCGGCAAGCGGAAATGCGAATCGGAATTCGATTGCGGTTTCAGACATAACGATTACCTCTGCGGGGATTCTATCACTGGCTTTACTTCGGCACATCCAAAGCCGGATTTTGCGTGAAGAAGCCGACCGGCATCAACTTGAATCCGGCTTTGTGAACCGGCATCACCGGCCAATCTTCGGGGCGCGGAATGTGCGTCACGCCAAAGGTGTACCAGACGACCACGTCTTTGTTTTCAAGCGGGCGATTTCGTTTTGTCCAGGCGGGCAACCCTTCGCCGCCTTTGCTCTGGTTGATGTACAACCCGGCGGCATACATTTCGTCGGCAGTTTGCGGAGTCACCCACAAATGCGAATTGACAAAGCCTGCACGGCGGCGAACCGAAGAGTTGATCGCAGCCAGCGGAACGGAATTTTCTCCGGTCGAAAGTAGAAAGCCTGTCGGTTGGCCCAGTGAATTTTTCTGGTTCGGATTGACGACCAACCAGCGGCGATGAGTCGCCAGATTCAATTGCCGTTGCGCCGTCAATTCGGTTTTCAGCGGAACATTTTTCATCACAAAGGCATTGTTGTACGGATTGGTTTTGCCTGGCGGCAATGCTTCGGTGTTTTGTTCAACTACGGTGTTGGCGGTTCCGTCCACATCCAAATCCAGCCGGAAATTGAAAAAGTGCTGGTGATGAACTGCTTCGACGCCGTCGGCAACCAGATGGCCAAACATGTTTCCATTGTGATTGCCGTGTCCCGAATTGATCGGCAAAACGCCTTTGGTGGACATCACGCCGGTCAGCATAGCTTCCATTTCCAGCGCGCCGTCCTGATGAAACACCCAGTTGAACCCGTATTCGTAATTGCCGACATTGGCGAAATACGTCAGCACCAATTGCCGACCGCGCCGCGATTCATTCGTGTTGGTCAGATAATCTGCGTGTTTCCACAATACGCCGCCGTCGCGTTCGTACAAACCTATGACGTTTTTGGATTCAATCGCCGAACCGGATTCGCTGGAACGCACCGCATTCATCAGCACTGCGTTTTCCGGCACGTCGGTTCGTTCCACCAACGGCAAGGCCAGACTGCCGACCATCGCTTCGCCTTCGTCAAAAGCGTTGCGGAAAAACCAGCTTTCCGACGGGTCGCCATAAGGCACTACCATTTCAGACAACGATCCGCGATACAACACCGAACGCACTTTGCCGCCGTCTTCGTACCCAACGGTATACAGCACCACCCCTTCACGCGGATGCAGCGCATACCGAAACCGCCATTTCTGCCAGCGAATTTCGTTGCCGCGAATTTCAAAGCTTGCGCCGTTGGGTTGAACGATGCTCAACGGTTTCGGCGCTTCGCGTAATTTGCCAAGCCTTTGTTCGACGGATTTTTCGTCAATGTCGAAATCGGCCTTGGGCACAGGCACAACGCCCGTATCAATCAGCTTCAGCACGCGCTTTTTGTTCAGGTCAACAACGGCGACGACGCCTTCCACCGGATGCGCGTAAGGCATTTTGGATTCGCCGCGATAATACGAAAGCGCGCGAATCAGTCTGATTCCTTCTTCGTCCTTGAATCCGTAATTGCCCGCCGGCCAGGGTTCGACCTGCACCTTGCTGAATTCCGTGATGCCGCGTTTTCGCATCGCCGCCTGCCATTCCGGATTGGAGCGAACGACAGTTTGAACGATGAAAATGTCTTCAAGCATAAACGACGGCTGCGCGCCGGGAACTTCGCGCCACGTTTTGACGGTTTGGGATCGCAAATCAACTACGCTATCAAAGGTTTTATTGGCTGCTCGTTCGTACACGATTACGAAAGCTTCGCGTCGAAAAGCATCGCCGGGTTTGAAATCCAGGACTTCAGATTTCGGCGGTTCGTTGAGCGCTATGGTTTGAAAGCGACTGGCGGCGGTCGCCCTGCCTGCATCTTTCAACACCTTTGCGGCCAGTGCGATTTCGTCCTTGCTCAGCGGATCGAGCGGATGCGCGAAGTTGGTCGTTTGCGCAAGCGCGGTGAATTGAAAAGCCAGCCAAACCATTGCCAACAGCAATCCTGATCTGCGTTCATCTACGTTCATCTGCGGCCTCGCTTTCGTCAAAGTTGAGTTTGGTTTTGATCGTGTAAATCTGTTTGCCCTGAGATTCGTGATATGTCCGCACCAGCATTTCGGCGATCAAACCGAGCAGGAAAAACTGTACGCCTAGCCCGAACATCATCATCGCCAACACCGGCAGCGGCGTTTCGATAAAGTCTGCGTGTTTGGGCCAGTTCAGCCACTTCATCGAAAAAGCGAATAGTGCTGAAAATGTCGAAACAGCAAACGCCAACACACCAGCCCAGCCAAAAACATAAATCGGCTTGGTTAAATAACTGGCCATGAATTTAATGGTCACCAGATCAAAAACGACTTTGATCGTGCGTGACAATCCGTATTTCGATTTCCCAGCCGTCCGCGGGTAATGCGCAACGGGAATTTCAGTCACTTTGCCGCCAGCCCACGCCGCATAAATCGGAATGAAGCGATGCATTTCGCCATACAGATTAACGTCTTTCAGCACGTCGCGGCGATAAGCTTTGAGCGAACAGCCGTAATCGTGCAGCGGCACGCCGCCAATTTTGGAAATCAATCCGTTGGCAATGCGCGAAGGAAACGTTCGCGTGACAAACGCATCCTGCCGATCTTTTCGCCAACCCGAAACCACGTCGTATCCTTCGTCGAGTTTCGCCAGCAACCGAACGATGTCCGCCGGATCGTTTTGCAGATCAGCATCCATCGGAATCAGCACTTCGCCGCGGGCAGCGTCAATCCCAGCAGCCATTGCTGCCGTCTGGCCGTAATTGCGCCGAAAGCCGATGACTTTGACGCGCGAATCCGTAACGGCAAATTGTTTCAACAACTCCAGACTGCGGTCGCTGCTGCCGTCATCCACGTAGATGATTTCAAACGTATGGCCGAGCGCGGCCATGGCTTCGAAAATCTTTTGATTCAACCGTTCCAGGTTTTCTTCTTCGTTGTAAACAGGCAGGAAAATGGAAAGCTTTGGCATTGCCGATTGCGGATGGCGAATTGCGGATTGGTCAGCGGAAAGAGTGGGCATATCAATTTGTCTTTCTAACGACGCAAACAATGGAAACGCCGAACGGCAGCCGATGCCGTCGCAGCCAATTGGCTTCGCTGGCGAACATCCAGGCCAGCAGTTTGTTGATCAGCGGATGATTGATCTTGTTTTCGCTCGCTTCGGTTCGCCCAAGCAGGTTGAGCAGTTTTCTTCCCAGCCAGATGGGCACAAACATGGCGAAGTTGGAATAACTGATGCGCTCAACCGTCAGGCCAGCGTTTTCGGCAGCAGTTTGAAGCTGTCGCAACCGGTATCGGCGCTTGTGTCCCGATTGATCGTCATTCGGTCCCCACAACGCTTGAAACGCCGGAACGTAAATCACCGCAGGCGCGCCAGGTTTCAACGTGCGACGAATTTCGCTCAATCCTTTCACGTCGTCGTCCAGATGCTCGATCACATCCAGCGCGGTAATCAGGTCGAAGGTTTCATCGGCAAAGGGCAATTCCGTCGCGCTGGCGCACATCGTTCGCTGATGCCCTCGGCGGCGTGAAAAACTCAGCGGGATCATCGCCAGATCAATTCCCTGCACTTCGCCGAATTTCCGCAAATGATCCATCGTCGCGCCGGTTCCGCATCCAATGTCCAGAATTTGCCGGTTTGTGGTACCGCCCTCAGGCGGAAGCCCCGCACTCGGCAACTTCATTCCGCCTGAAGGCGGTACTCCAAACTTCATGGCATCTTCGATCTGAGCAAACACTACCGCGCGGCGTCCGACAAACCACCAGTGATCGTCTTCGACTTCAAAGATGATTTCGTAATTTTCAGGCTTCATCGCCGCTTCAACGGCGCCGCTAGCTGCCATGCCTGGCCTCCGCTTTCGGTTGAGCTTTGACGTAACCAACCCCGCGCCAACTGTTACTGTTATGCCAATGGATTTCCATGCGTTCAGTTCCTGCTTCGCGAAACCATTCTTCGAATTCCTGGCGGCTGATGTAAAACGCCACAGGCGCGGTCAAATGATCGTGAACGATGTTATGAATCTCTCGAAACGGAAATCGCGCGATGTAACAAAGGTAATCCGCGTAAAACAAAAACCGTTTCAGACTGGAGTTCGCCAACGGTTGATAGATCAGTTTCAGTGGCAACCACAACATCAACGTCGGCAGATACGATAGCCAATACAGCATACGCATTGGCAGTTTCGACGTGATGCGTTCGCGCAGCGGATTGACGAAATTGACGATCCAGCCGTTGTTTTCCAACCCGTACACCCAGGCTGAAATTGCTCCGCCGGATCGAAGCCGATTGACCAACGAGACAAATCCCGCGCGTGGATTCGGCAAATGATGCAGCACGCCGACTGAAAACGCGTAATCGAAAACCTGCTTCAACGGCAGGCGATAAATGTCAGCTTGAATGATGTGAACATTCGGCAAATCGCGCGTGTTGCGATACGCAGCTTCAACAGCGACGCTCAGATCAACACCGATGATTGCCGTTGCGCCCCATTCGCCTATCAGCCGCGTATGCCGCCCTTTGCCGCAGCCGCCTTCGATGACGGTTTTGCCGCGCACGAACTCCGCCGTGACTGGAGCAATCCAATCCAGAAACTGTTTTTCGTGATGGTCGGCGACATGGTCGAATTCCAACCATTGCTGGCCGAAGTTTTCCGCTGTTTCGCGTTGAGTTTCATCGCTGGCCAAATCGGCGAATCGCGGAATGCCTTCGCGGATGACAAAAACCTTTTGGCATTTGCCGCAACGCAATTCGCCGGACAGGATTTCCCGGCCATCGCGCCCGGCAGATTCCAGCGACAATTCGCCTTCGCAAGCCGGACAAGCCAGGAATTGAAGCAGGCTTTCTTTCATGAAACTTCGATGGGGAAGCAGTTGCCGTTGAAATTCGACGTGAGGATTATCTGCGCGGCTAAGGCGTTCGGCAACTGCCGCAATCCGGGTTTTAAGTCAGAAACCGATCCATAAACCGCGTGGAGATGTTGCCGCTTTGGAAATCTGGGTCATCCAGAATTTTCAGATGGATGGGGATCGTGGTTTTGATTCCTTCGACGACCATGGCTTCCAGCGCGCGCCGCATGCGGGCAATGGCGCGTTCGCGCGTGCGGCTGTGAACGATGACTTTGGCAATCAGCGAATCGTAATGCGGTGGCACGAAATAACCATTGTAAATGGCCGTATCCACACGAACGCCGGGACCGGACGGCAAATTCAAGGTCGTGATTCTGCCAGGACTGGGCGTGAAAGTGACCGGGTCTTCGGCGTTGATGCGGCATTCGATGGCGTGGCCGACAAACATCAATTCATCCTGGGTTTCGGTCAATTCTTCTCCGGCGGCAATGCGGATTTGCGCGGCAACCAGATCGGAAACCGTCACCAGTTCCGTCACCGGATGCTCCACCTGAATTCGAGTGTTCATTTCCATGAAGTAGAAATTGCTGTTCTCATCCATCAGAAATTCAATCGTTCCGGCATTGCTGTACCCTATGCGTTTGCAGGCTTCGACGGCAACGCGTCCCATTTCCTGCCGCAGTTCATAACTGACGGCGGGCGACGGAGATTCTTCGATCAGTTTCTGGTGGCGACGTTGCACTGAACATTCGCGCTCGCCCAGATGAATCACGTTGCCGTAGTTGTCGCCCAGCACCTGAATCTCGATGTGACGAGGATTTTCAATGTATTTTTCAATATAGACGCCGCTGTTTTTGAATGCGACTTCGGCTTCTGCGCGAGCCGTCTGGTAGGCGTTGAGCAACTCTTCGCGGTTGCGTGCGATTCGCATGCCGCGTCCGCCGCCGCCTGCCGTCGCTTTGATCAGCACAGGATAGCCAATTCGCGCCGCTTCGCTGAGAGCCGTTGCCTCATCTTCGATCAAACCGTCACTGCCCGGAGTAACTGGCACTCCGGCTTCTTTCATGGTTCGTTTGGCTTCGGATTTGTCGCCCATCATCCGAATCGCGTCGGGGCTTGGCCCGATAAAGGTGATGTTGCACTCCTTGCAGACTTCCGCGAAATGCGCGTTTTCCGATAAAAAACCATATCCCGGATGAATGGCATCCACATTGGTGATTTCGGCAGCAGCGATGATCTGTGGAATGTTCAGATAACTTTTGGGCGATGGTGGAGGGCCAATGCAAATTGCTTCGTCAGCAAATCGAACATGCAAACTGTCGCGGTCTGCTTCGGAATGAACGGCGACCGTTTTGATGCCCAGTTCGCGGCAAGCCCAAATCACACGGCAGGCAATTTCACCACGATTGGCGATAAGAATCTTTTTGAACATTGGTTGGTGGTCGGTAGTTGATGGTCAGTGGTTGGGGGGCGGTTTCATTGGAAAACAACCGCCGCCAACCACAAATCATTATTTTCTGATTCCAAACAAAGCCTGGCCGTATTCGACCGGTTGACCGCTTTCGACAAAGATTTTGGCTATGACACCGCTGGCATCCGACTGAATTTCATTCATCAGCTTCATGGCCTCGACAATGCACAACACCTTGCCTGCTTCGACCGCGTCGCCCAGCGAAACAAACGGTTTTGCCGTCGGCGAAGGCGCGTTGTAAAACGTGCCGACAATCGGCGAAATCACAATGTGAAGATTCTCTTCTGGCGGCGGCGCAGGCGCAGCAGCGGCTGGTTGAGCAACTTGAGCGGCGGGTGCTGCGGGAGCGGCTGCGACCGCCTGCTCAACCACGCGTACCGGTTCGGCAGCAACCTGGCTGACCGCAACTTGCTGTATACCTTTCGACAAGCGCAGTCGAAAACTGCCGCGTTCCAGTTCGAATTCGTTGAATTGTTTGTCAGAGATCAGTTCGATCAGCGCCTTGATTTCCGCCAGACTCAGGTTTCCTTCCGAATCAGCAACGACATTCGCAGGAGAGGGTTTTGACGCTCCAGCCTTCGCCGCGCCGGCGGATCGTGTGGTCGTGCGCTTGGTTTTACGCTCGATCTTTTTCATAAGCTTTCTGCCTGTTGGTCGGTAAAGTTAAAGCCTCGATCCGCGCGATACCTCGCACGGATGAGGCTTAAAACAAAGTGTGCGAGAGATCATCCCTCTGCGACCTTATTTACTTCAGGTTATTCCGTTTTGTCGGAGACGGCTTTTTTGTTTTCGCTACCGACAAATTCAATCAGAGCCATTTCAGCGCCATCGCCTTTGCGAGGGCCGAGCTTGTAAATCCGGGTGTATCCGCCGGGACGATCCGCAAACCGTTCAGCCAGTTCGGTGGTGACTTTCTTCAACGCGGCAACGCCCGCCGTGCGCCCAGCTTCTTGATCGTGCTGTTTGCTGTCCGCGCCGGAGTTTCCGGGAAAAAACGAGTTTGCAGCCTGACGCGCGGCGTGAACGGCTTCGGCAGCATTGCCTGCCTGTGACGCGGCTCTGGAGCGGCGTCCAAGAGTCACGACTTTTTCTACATACGGGCGAAGCTCCTTCGCCTTGGGCAGGGTCGTGATAATTCGTTCGTGAATCACCAGCGAAGTGCAGAGGTTGCGCAACAACGCTTTGCGATGCGACGACGTACGACCCAATTTTCTGTGAGCGACAAGATGTCTCATGACTTTCTTTTCCTAAAAACTAAAAACCTTGTTCTTTTCCTGATGAATCCGGCGATTTATAAATCCGGCCCTTTGACCATGACGCCGTTTTCGTCGAACTTCATTCCCAGACCAAGTCCCATGTTGGTCAAAATTTCCTTGATCTCGTTGAGCGATTTGCGACCGAAGTTTTTGGTCTTGAGCATTTCGGCTTCCGATTTTTGCACCAGATCACGTATGGTCTTGATGTCGGAATTTTTCAAGCAATTATACGAGCGCACTGAAAGTTCCAGTTCATCAACCGATTTGTCCAGATGTTCGTTGAACGGCTGCGAGCTTTTCACGACGACGGTTTCAACCGGCGTTTCGACTTCTTCATCAACGAAATTGATGAAGATGGCCATGTGATCCTTGATGAGCTTGGCAGCCAGGCCAATCGAATTTTCCGGCGTGATGCTGCCATTAGTCCAGACTTCCAGCAGCAATTTGTCGTAATCGGTGTCCTGCCCCAAACGAGCGGCTTCCACGTGGAAGTTCACCTTGACGACCGGAGAATGAACTGAATCAACCGGAATGTAGCCGACCGGCAGATCATCATCGAAATTACGATCTGCCGAAATATAACCACGGCCTTTTTTCAGCCGCAATTCGATATTGAGAGAACCGCCTTCGCTGACCGTGGCGATGTGAATATCCGAATCCAGCACCTCGACATCTTCATCCGCTTCGATGTCGCCCGATTTCATCACGCCCGGTTCCGTGCGCGACACGCGAATCGTTTTCGCGTCGCCGGAATGGAGTTTGAATGGAATCTGTTTCAGATTGAGGATGATGTCAGTCGCATCCTCAACCACTCCTGGAATCGAGGAGAATTCATGCAAAACGCCTTCGATGCGGACTGCTGTAATGGCCGCGCCTTCGATTGACGAAAGCAAGGCGCGGCGCAGGCTGTTACCAATTGTCGTACCGAAACCGCGCTCGAAGGGCTGGGCTGAGAAACGCCCGTAGCGATCCGTCATGGTTTCGCAGGTCAAACGCTTCGGCTTCTGGAATCCTGTCCACATGTTTATCTTATTTTCTCCAACTATTGCTAAACAACATTATGCGCCTGACTGCTTGTGATGAAACTTCAAGCTGACGACGATTGTGACTGACTGATCCGTTCAACCAACGGTCAGAATAATCGTGCCGGCTTCGACAAGCATTCGGCACGATTACTTGCTGTACAACTCGACGATAAGCTGTTCCTTGATCTCAGGATCAACATCGTCGCGGCGCGGCAATGCCGTCACACGTCCAACAAGTTTGTCCGGGTTGACGATCTCCAGCCATCCTGGGCGGCCACGGCCTCCGGAAGTCTGAAATGCTCCTTGAATATGAGTATTGTCGGAGCTTTTTTCTCGCACAGCGACCTGATCGCCGATTTTCACCTGGAACGATGGGATGTTGACTTTGCGCCCATTGACCTGAACATGGCCGTGCCGAACAAACTGGCGGGCCTGGCGTCGGGACATCGCAAACCCAAGCCGGTAAATCACGTTATCCAGCCGACGTTCAAGCAACGTGAGCAGGTTTTCGCCGGTAACGCCTTTCTGACTGGCGGCTTTTTCGAAGTAATTGCGGAACTGCGTTTCCAGCAGATTGTAGATGCGTTTGACACGCTGTTTTTCACGCAATTGTTCGCCATAACCGCCTGCGGCTTTTCGTTTGGCGTTCGGACCATGCTGACCAGGCGGATTGGTTCCACGCTTTTCAATCGGGCACGAAGGCTTGTAACACTTCTCGCCTTTCAGAAAAAGCTTCATTCCTTCGCGCCTGCACAGGCGACATTGTTTGCCTCTATCTCTAGCCACTCTCTTTCCTCCGTATATTCGGGCAGCGCAACCTTGCCGTAATCTTCATTTCAAATCGAACATATTCAACTGGCAGGGTGCGTCGAGCAATTCAATAAAATTCAAAACTTGTATGGTTGTTAAACGCGACGGCGCTTCGGTGGACGGCAACCGTTGTGCGGGATCGGAGTGACATCGCGGATCAATTTGATTTCGATGCCCGCGGCTTGAATCGCACGAACTGCCGATTCACGTCCGGAACCGGGTCCCTTGACGCGCACTTCGCAGCCACGCATGCCGCAATCACGGGCTATCCCGGCTGCTTTGTTGGCAGCCTGTTGCGCCGCAAACGGAGTCCCTTTGCGCGAACCGCGGAATCCCATTGCGCCTGACGAACATTGAGCGACCAGATTGCCTTGCAAGTCAGTGATGCTGACCAGCGTGTTGTTGAAGGTCGCCTGAATGTGGACTATGCCCTGAGGAATGACCTTCTTTTCTTTTTTCTTGAAAACTTTCTTTTTGCCTGCGGTTTGTTGCTGCTTTGCCATAATAGTAGTCATTTGTCAGCGGCTGCGAACGTCGTTTATCACAGTGCAGCCGCTGAATTCGAAATTTACTTCTTACCTGCAACCTTCTTCTTGGCGACGGTGGCGCGGCGCGGACCTTTACGAGTTCGTGCGTTTGTGTGCGTGCGCTGGCCATGAACCGGCAAGCCACGGCGATGACGCAAGCCACGATAACAGCCGATGTCCATCAATCGTTTGATGTCCAACTGAATTTGTTTACGCAGATCGCCTTCGACGTTCCCGCCCTGATCCACAACGGTACGAATACGGTTCAACTCTTCTTCGCTCAGATCGCGAATTTTCTTGTTCACGTCTACCTGAGCTTCGCTAAGAATGTTGGTCGCGCGCGATTTGCCGATTCCGTAAATGTAAGTCAAACCGATCTGAGCGCGCTTTTGTGGTGGTAAATCAACACCTGCTACACGTGCCATTATCTTTCTCCGTAACTGCTTTCGGATTTCAGTTCTTCAGAGCCAAAATCCGGTATTTATCCTTGTCGTTGCTTGTGTTTCGGATTCACGCAAATGACACGAACCACCCCGTGTCGGTGGATGATTTTGCATTTGTCGCAAATCTTTTTGACTGATGCTCTTACTTTCATTTCAGCCTCTTAAATGGTTATTCAATCCCGACCTATTTGAAACGGTACACTATGCGTCCACGAGTCAAATCGTAAGGCGAAAGCTCTACCAGAACCTTATCGCCAGGAAGAATCTTGATGAAATTCTTTCGCATACGCCCTGAGATATGCGCCAGAACCTGGTGTTTGTTTTCCAATTCGACTTTGAACATCGCATTGGGCAAGGTTTCGAGTACAGTTGCCTGTACCTCTATGGCATCTTCTTTCGACATATCTTCAGATAGTGAGCTTAAACACTGGAACGCGAAACCGGCATTATAACCGTGAGTCGTGTTTTTGCAAGCAATGAGCAGGCCATGCTCTTCAGAGCGCCAATGACCCGTCTTCCTTTGCTGTCATAACAACCGGACCATCCGGTGTCACCGCAATCGTATGCTCGAAATGCGACGAATACTTTCCATCTTTGGTCTTCACAGTCCATCCGTCACTGAGTACCTGAACTTCGTGAGTTCCAAGATTGACCATTGGTTCAATAGCCAACACCCAGCCTTCTTTCAATTTCGGCCCCGTCCCTGGCCGACCATAATTCGGAACCTGTGGGTCTTCATGCATACGCTGACCTATTCCGTGACCACAGAAATCCCGCACAACCGAAAACCCGCTTTCTTCGACTATTTCCTGTACTGCATAAGAAACATCGTAGAGCCGGTTACCTGGAACCATTTTTTCTATCGCGCGAAACAGCGAAGCGCGCGTCGTTTCCATCAACCTTTCGACTGCCATGGGCACTTTTCCGACGGCGACGGTGATTGCGGCATCGCCGACAAATCCATCCAAGGTCGCACCGCAATCAATTTTGACTATATCGCCTTCACGCAATCGGCGATCCGACGGAATACCATGAACAACTTCATCGTTGACCGACGCGCAGATTGAAGACGGAAACTTGCGATAGCCTTTGAAAGTCGGATAAGCGCCTGCGGCGCGAATTTTCTTTTCCGCAAAGGTATCCAATTGCCTGGTGGTCACACCGGGTTCAACCATCTTTCGCAGTTCAGACAAAGTCTCTGCGACAATCAGTCCGGCCAAGCGCATCTTATAGAGTTCGTTCACGGATTTTCGTATGACCATCTTGTCTCTACCGACTAATCAAGCCTTCAATCAGCGAACAAAGCTTTTCGAAGATTTCTTGGACCTTGCCTTCACCGTCAATTTCAATCAGACGACCGCTCGACCGATAGTATTCAATCAGCGGAGCCGTTGCGGTTTTGTATTCTGCAAAACGCCGTTTCACTGACTCTGGATTATCATCGCTGCGCTGCTTGAGCGCTTCGCCATCAAGATCACAAACCCCTTCGACCTTCGGCGGTCGAAAATAAACGTTGTAGATTTCGCCGCACTTCGGGCAGGTATGTCTTCCGGTCAGTCGTTTGAAAAGAACATCTTCGTGAACCATGGCCCTGACCAGAAGAACTTCTTTCTGCTGCTGGTCGGCCAGTTCTTCCAACTGATGAGCCTGATTGATGGTTCGCGGAAAACCGTCGAGGATATAACCATTCTGGCAATCAGGACGAGCCGTTCTGGTCCGAATCACTTCAGCAAGGATTTCATCGCTGACCAATTTGCCGGAAGCCAGTGTCTCACGTATTTCCTGGCCAAGCGCCGTTTCGGCTTGCGCCATTTCCCGCAGAATGTCACCTGTCGAAATTTGCGGGTAGCCGTATTTTTCGGACAAGAGGCGAGCTTGCGTTCCTTTGCCTGCTCCCGGCGGCCCGATTATCACGATTACTCTCGACATAAGCGACTGATTCCTCGTCCCTGGAAAGGTAATTGATTACGTGGCGCGACGGCCACGCAATCTGCCGCCGCGAGGACCAAGGAACCCATCGTAATGACGCATCACCAATTGAGCTTCCACCTGACTGATCGTATCCATCGCCACACCGACGACAATCAGCAGACTGGTTCCGCCGAAATAGAAAGAAACGCCCAAACCGGTCAGAATCCAGCTAAATCCGGGGATGTTTTGAATCACGCCATCAAGCCAGGGACCGATGAACGGCAGATATTGAACTTTGAAACCACTGATCATCAATTGCGGAATCAGACAAACGACAACCAGATAAATGGCGCCCACCGTCGTCAATCTGACAAGAATCGAATTGAGGAAATCTCCGGTTCGTTTACCGGGGCGAATGCCAGGAATGAATGCGCCTTGTTTACGCAGATTTTCCGCCACTTCATCGGCGTTGAACACAATCGAAACATAGAAGAACGCAAACAGAACGATTCCGCTGATGAATAACAGTTCGTAAACCGGATGGCCGCCGCTCAGCCATGTGTTGAGCGTCGTCAGCCAACTCCATTGACCAAACGTCACTAACGATTGCGGAATCGCCAACACCGACGACGCAAAGATGACCGGGATGACTCCGGCGATGTTGACCTTCAACGGCAAATGCGATGACTGGGTCTGCACCATCTTGTTGCCAACCATACGACGCGTGTGATTAGTCGGAACCTTTCGAGTTCCCCGCTCAAAAAACACAATTCCAGCGGTCACAACCAACATCACCAACACCAGAATAATCACAAACACTGCCGAACCTGGGTCTTTGATCGAAATCCACAACTGAGTGATGGCGCTCGGAACGCCGACGACAATCCCGGCGAAAATCAACAAGCTGATGCCATTGCCAATGCCGCGTTCGGTAATCTGCTCGCCAAGCCACATCACGAACATGGTTCCTGCGGTCAAGGCCAGCATTCCCATGATCACAAAGCCTATACCTCCTCCGCCAATCACCAGTGAGCGAGGTATCATGTTGATGGGAACCTGCTGATTTTGCAGCCAGTAGGCCAGACTGGTTCCCTGAACGATGCATAACACGACTGTCAGATAGCGCGTGTACTTGTTGATCTTCTGGCGTCCGAGTTCGCCTTCCTGTTGAATCGCCTTGAGTTTCGGATAAACCGAAGTCATCAACTGGAAAATGATCGAGGAAGTGATGTACGGCATGATGCCGAGCGCAAAAACTGAAATCCGGCGCAGGTTACCACCGGAAAACAGGTCTAAGGCCCCAAACAATCCGCCAGCTTGTGAACTCCAAAACGCTTCCACGGCCTCTCGATCAAGTCCCGGAACCTGAACGTGAATGCCTGCTCGGTAGATCGCCAGCATTCCCAGTGTGAACAGCACACGACGGCGCAGTTCTGGAATTTTGAACAGATTGCGGATTGCGTTGATGAATGACTCGACCATATCTTCCCTAAATCAAGGCTGGCCTGAATCAAGGCCGGCCTGTATCAAGACCGAAGTGACGGCTCAAAACTTAAAACCGTTCAGGCGGCTTCGCTTTCTGCCGCGGACTTGCGGGCAATGACTTCTGCCGTACCGCCCGCCGCTTCAATTTTCTTTTTGGCAGATTCGCTGAACCGATGGGCGCTGATGGTCAAAGCCTTGCTCAATTCGCCTTTGCCCAACACCGCGACTGATTTTTGCAGCGATTTGCGAACCAACCCTCGCTCAACCAGCGTTTCAGGAGTGATGGTTGCACCAGCGTCAAACAACTCTTCCAGTCGCGACAAATTCACTTCCGCCCATTCGCGTTTGAAAATGTTCGTGAATCCGCGTTTCGGCAAACGACGATGCAAAGGCATCTGTCCGCCTTCAAAGCCTCGCTTTTGCGAATATCCCGAACGCGATTTCTGACCTTTGTTTCCACGACCGGAGGTCTTGCCAAGTCCCGATCCCTGACCGCGACCAACGCGTTTCTTTTTATGATTGGCGCCAGCGGGCGCTTTGAGGTTGTTCAAGCCAATAGCCATAGTAGTTCCAGTGTCTTTGTCCGATCGTGTTCGGACTGGTCTCAAAACTTATTCAACGATTCGCAGCAGGTGCGGAATCTTGGCGACCATGCCACGAATGGATTCGTTATCAGGCCGTTCGACAATCTGATTGAGCTTGGTCAGCCCCAGACTTCGCACAATGACCTTGTGTTTTTCGGGTGCGGCAATCGCGCTCCGATACCATTGAATCTTGATCTTCTTTTCGTCCGCCATACTTAGAGTTCCTCCACAGTCCGGCCACGCAAGCGGGCAATTTCTTCTTTGCTTCTCATGTTGGCCAGCGCGTCGAAGGTCGCCCGAATGACGTTATGAGGATTGTTCGATCCCAGACTCTTGGTCAGGATGTTGCTGACGCCGACCGCGTTCATGACTGCGCGCACGGCTCCTCCGGCGATTACACCTGTTCCTTCGACAGCGGGTTTGAGCATCACACGTCCTGCGCCGAATCTGCCGACAATCGGATGCGGCAGGGTCGTCCCGACCAACGGCACACGAATCAGGTTGCGCTTGGCTGCTTCCAGAGCCTTGCGAATCGCCTGGGGAACTTCTTTGGCCTTGCCGGTTCCGAAACCGACAATTCCTTTCTGATTGCCAACCACGACCAGAGCGGCAAACGACAGGTTCTTACCACCTTTGACGACCTTGGTGACGCGATTGATCGAGATTACCTGATCCGTCAACTCAAGCCCGTCCGCATTGATTCTGTCCATAAAAACGATTCTCCGAGCTAAAAAAGCTAAAACTGTAATCCCGCTTCGCGTGCGGCTTCTGCCAGCGATTTGACGCGACCGTGATAAATGTATCCGCCGCGATCAAACACGACGCTGCTGATGCCTTTTTCCCTGGCGCGCTCGGCAATCAGCTTGCCGATGGATTTCGCGGCCTCCACATTGCCGCCATTGCCGACGCCTGCGTTCTTTTCGACCGACGAAGCCGAACAAAGCGTCACGCCGTTGACGTCATCAATCACCTGAGCGTAAACGTGGTTGAGACTGCGAAACACAGCCAGACGCGGGCGTTCCGCCGTGCCTTTCACTTTTTTGCGTATGCGCGAATGTACAGCGCGCCTCACATCTTGTCTTGATTTCTTTGCCATAACGATTGGTTGCCTTCGCCGAACGATGAGCCGTCTGCGCAATTATTGACGCCTGAGACTCCTTCGTTCAGCCTTTTGAGTTCATCGTTTATTTGCCGGTCTTGCCGGGTTTGAGTTTGATCTGGCGATTGGCGTAACGAACGCCTTTGCCTTTGTAAGCGTCAGGTTTGCGCAGATTGTGCATGTTCGCCGCCGTCTGTCCCAGCAATTCCCGGTCAATGCCCGTCAGAGTGACCGTCGTTTGATACTGGTTGATCGTGCGCGCCAGTTTTTCCACCTTGGCGCTGATACCTTCGGGCAGCACGAATTCAATCGGATGCGAATATCCCAGAGCGAAATTGATGCTGCGGCCTTTCAATTCGGCTTTGTAACCGACGCCGACGACATCCATCTCCTGCGTGAAACCTTGCGACACGCCTTGGACGGCGTTGGCCACCAGCGCGCGCAGAGTCCCATGAATCGCAGTGTGCTCTTTGTCCTGGCGCTCGGCGACAAGCTTGCCTTCTTCTACCTTGAGCGTGACGCCAGCGGGGATTTTCGTGGTCAACTTGCCCTTCGGCCCCTGCACTTCGATGACCGATTCCGAGATATTGACCTTCACATCTTTCGGAATATCAATTGGTTTTTTGCCTACTCGTGACATAACTCTCTCGTTGGTTATCGGTGGTCAGTGGTCAGCGGTCGGTGGTAAAACCAGCGCCCAGCTACCGACCTTAAACGACCAGCCGCTCAATAAACGCTACACAACAATTCGCCGCCGACTTTGGTCTTGCGCGCCTGCTTCCCTGTCATCACTCCCTTGGAGGTGCTCAGGATGCTGACACCCAGCCCGCCCAGCACTTTGGGGATTTCGGCGCTCGGCACGTACACGCGCAAACTCGGACGGGAAATCCGTTTCAGTTCGGAAATCACGCTTTCGCCTTTCGGGCCATAACGCAGAAAAATTCTCAACGTGCGAATGTTGCTACCTTCAGCGGTCTTGATGCTGTAATTGGTGATGTAGCCTTCTTCTTTCAGGATTCGCGCGATTTCGATTTTCAACCGCGAAGCCGGAACATCCACCTTGGAATGACGCGCGCCAATGGCATTTCGCATGCGCGTCAACATATCCGATATTGGGTCAGTTATCATCGTTTCAACTCCACTCACTTAAGTCCTACAGTTCCGGGCAGGCGGCCTATCCGCCCCCGGCTGCAGGACTTTTCAACTACCAGCTTGATTTCGTTACGCCCGGAATATCGCCTTGCAGCGCCAGTTGGCGGAAGCAGATGCGGCAGACGCTGAATTTCCGCAGGTAAGCGCGCGGACGGCCACAACGTTTGCAACGGTTGTAGCCGCGCACTTTGAACTTCGGTTTACGGTTCGCTTGAACGATCTTTGAAGTCTTTGCCATAGTTCCTCAAGTCTTAATTTTGCCGAAACGGCATTCCCAGATGGCGCAACAATGAGCGCGCTTCTTCATCAGTCTTTGCCGTGGTCACTATGCACACGTTCATGCCGCGCGCCTTGTCAATTTTTCCGAAGTCAATTTCCGGAAAGATCAACTGATCCTTCAGGCCGACCGTGTAGTTGCCGCGCCCGTCAAAGGCCTTGGGACTGACGCCGCGGAAATCGCGCACGCGAGGCAAAGCCAGACTGACAAACCGGTCCAGAAATTCATACATGCGCTCGCCGCGCAAAGTGACCATTGCGCCAATGCTCATTCCTTCGCGCAGTTTGAACGCTGCGATGGATTTTTTGGCTTTGGTCACCACAGGTTTCTGCCCGGCAATGGTTTGCAAATCGCCGACAGCGATATCAATGGCTTTGGCGTTCTGAATCGCTTCGCCCAAGCCGACGTTGATGACGATCTTTTCCAGCTTCGGAACGCTCATCGGGTTCTTGTAATCGAACTCCTTGGTCAGCGCCGGAACAATCTCTTTCAGATATTTTTCTTTAAGTCGTGAAGCCATAACTTGAACTTGCTCCCTTCCCTCAACCCAACGGTTGGACAGTCGGGCAATACGGTTGTTATTCGAGCGCCGCGCCGGTTTTTTTCGAGATACGAACCTTGCGGCCATCTTCCAGAATCTGGTAACCGACGCGAACCGGCACTCCGTTTTCCAGATACATCACATTCGACACATCAATCGGAGCTTCTTTCTCCACGATGCCGCCCGCGACGCCTTTCTGGCGGTTGGGACGCTCGAAATGCTTGAGCAGATTGATGCCTTCGACCAGCAATTTACGTTCTTTGGTCAACACCTTAATCACACGACCTCGTTTGCCCTTGTCGCGTCCGGAGATGACCGTCACCTGGTCGTTTTTCTTGATTTTTATTTTGTTTGGCATGGTCTTTTGACTCCCTTGCTCGCCCGATTAAATAACTTCAGGAGCGAGACTGACGATTTTCATAAACCCTTTTTCGCGCAATTCACGAGCCACCGGGCCAAACACGCGAGTGCCAACAGGTTCGCCGTCCGGTTTGATAATCACCGCCGCGTTTTCATCGAAGCGGATATAAGTTCCGTCTTTGCGCCGAACTTCCTTGCGCGTGCGAACGATGACGGCTTTGACTACCTGTTTCTTTTTCACCGTTCCATCGGGCGAAGCTTCCTTGACCGAAGCCGTAATCACATCGCCCAGACTGGCGCGCGATCCGATGTTGCCGCCAAACGGCAGGATCATCGCGATTTTCTTTGCCCCTGAATTGTCGGCGACCTGCAAAATAGATCGCATCTGTAATGCCATTGCTAGCCTCCTTGTCGGTGGCCGGTAGCTGGTGTCTGGTGATCGGTGTGATGGAATCCCACAACCGACAACCGACAACCGACAACCGACAACTACTTACTTGCCTTTCGTAACACTTCGACGACGCGCCAACGCTTGAGCTTGGAAAGCGGGCGGGTTTCGGAAATGCGAACCTGGTCGCCGATGCCGACGCCTTCGATTTCGTTATGCGCCATGAACTTTGCCCGTTTGCGCACGTAGCGTTTGTAAATCGGATGCTTCACCAAACGATCCACTCGCACAACCACCGTTTTCTGCATTTTGTCGCTGGTCACAATGCCGATTTTTTCGGTGCGGCGACCGCGTGCTTTTGCTTTGGGAGCGGTGTCGCTCTCCGGTGCGATTTCTGCGGCAACCGGTGTTTCCAAATTTTCTTTGATCTCTTCCATATTCCATCACACTGGCTGTTTCTTCGCGCGAAGCGAAGCCAGCCGTCTAGAACTTACTTCTCAACGCCGAGCGCGCGCCCGCGCAAAATGGTTTTGATCTGCGCCAGTTCTTTTTTCTGTTTGCGAATCTGCGCGACCGTGTCAGTGTCGCCAAGCGCCTTTTTGAAATTCAGGCGGAACTGCGATTCTTTGATTTCAGCCAGTCGCTTGATCAACTCTTCGGTCGAAATTTCGCGCATCTTGTCGAGTTTGTGCTTCACAGTGCGCCTCCTTCCTGATCTTTGCGCGTCACGAACTTGGTTTTGATCGGCAGTTTGGCCGCCGCCAATTCCATCGCGCGTCTTGCCGTCGCTTCATCCACGCCTTCCATTTCGAAGATGATGCGTCCGGGTTTGACGACCGAAACCCAGCCCTCTGGCGCGCCTTTGCCCTTGCCCATACGGGTTTCAGCCGGTTTTTTGGTGATCGGCTTGTCGGGGAAGATGCGAATCCAGAGCTTGCCGCCGCGTTTGACGAAGCGCGTGATGGCGATACGACCGGCTTCGATCTGCCGCCCGGTAACCCACGACACTTCCATCGCTTTCAGCGCAAATTCGCCGAACGCGATGTTGGTTCCGCGTTTGGCAGCGCCTGCGCGACGACCGCGTTGCTGCTTACGATATTTGACCTTCTTGGGAATTTTATATTCAGCCATTTCAGTTATCTCTTCATCATCGCTTCACGCGGGTCCATGATTTCGCCGCGATAAATCCAAACCTTGATTCCGATCACGCCGAACGTGGTGTTGGCTTCGGCGAAGCCGTAATCAATGTCTGCGCGCAGCGTGTGCAACGGCAGACGCCCGTCCAGAGTCCATTCGGAGCGGGCGATTTCCGCGCCGCCCAACCGGCCTGAACAACGAATCTTGATGCCCTGAGCGCCGAAACGCTTGGCTTCTTCGACCGACTTGCGCATCGCGCGACGGAATGCCACGCGCTTTTCCAGTTGCTGCGCGATCTTTTCGGCCTGCAACTGGGCGTTGAGTTCCGGCTTGTTGATTTCGCGGATGTCAATCAGCATTTCGCGCTTGGTGCGCCGGCTCATTTCCTGTTTGAGCTTGTCAATTTCCGCGCCCTTGCGTCCGATGATGATGCCCGGACGCGAGGTGTGAATGACGATTCGCAGACGATTGGCCGCGCGATCAATCTGGATGTGCGAAACACCCGCCTGGGCGAATCGCTTCTTCAATTCCTTCTTCAGCTCCAGGTCTTCCAACAGCAGCTTGCCAAAATCTTTTTTGGCGAACCAACGTGAATGCCAGCCGCGGTTATAACCAAGCCGGAAGCCGTAAGGATGTACTTTCTGACCCATAATCTCTCCGTTGCCGAAATCTCTTGAAGTTATTCAGCCGCTTCGGCGGCCTTGCCTGATTTTTTGCCTTCGCGTTTTTCCGAAGACACCACCACGATCAGGTGGCTGTAATGGCGTCGCTCACGATACGCGCGCCCCATCGGCGCGGGGCGAACGCGGCGGCGATGTTTGGTCGTGCCGGTGTTGGCGTAACAGGCTTTCACCCATAATTCGTCAACATCCACCATCACGTTTTCCTGCATCGCCAATTTCTCAGCGTTGGCACGAGCCGATTCCAGTACCTTGTAAATCTGGCCGGCGGCGCGTTTGTTGGTGAAGCGCAACACTTCACGCGCTTCGCTGTATCTCAAGCCGCGGATCAAATCCATGACCAGCTTGGCCTTTTGCGACGAAATCTTGACGTTTTTTGCTTTCGCAGTTGCTTCCATGTTCCGAACCTCTATCTGCGACCGAAAGACAAGACCGAAAGTTGACGAAGCGAAATCGCATTTCTCCCCGTCTGTTCTTTGCTACCTGTCCCCGCGTCTTACTTCTTGCCGGAGGATTTCTCCGCCTTGTCAGCGTGACCTTTGAAAGTGCGCGTCGGAGAAAATTCACCGAGCTTGTGTCCAACCATGTTTTCGGTGATGTAAACAGGTATGAACTTTTTGCCGTTGTGAACCGCCAGCGTGTGACCAACCATTTCCGGGAAGATTGTCGAGCGGCGCGACCAGGTCTTGTGAACCTTCTTTTCGTTCGCCGCATTCATCCGTTCAATGGCTTTCAGCAGATGCGCGTCAATGAACGGGCCTTTTTTAACTGAACGTGCCATGTTTATTTCGTTCTCCGTTTGACGATGAACTTGTCGGTGCGCTTGTTGTTGCGCGTTTTATAGCCGCGAGTCGGTTGTCCCCAGGGCGTCACAGGGTTGCGTCCGCCAGACGTTTTGCCTTCGCCGCCTCCGTGCGGATGGTCAACCGGGTTCATAGCCACGCCGCGCACGGTGGGGCGAATGCCTTTCCAGCGCGTGCGGCCTGCCTTGCCAATCGAAACGTTTTCGTGTTCGACGTTGCCGACCTGACCGACAGTCGCCATGCAATCCACCGAAACCTTGCGAATTTCGCCGGACGGCAGACGAAGCTGCGCCAAGCCGCCTTCTTTGGCGACAAGCTGCGCGAAGCTTCCGGCGCTGCGCGCCATCTGCGCGCCTTTGCCGGGTTTCAATTCGATGTTGTGAATCTGGGTTCCGAGCGGGATGTTTTTAATCGGCAGGGCATTGCCTGTGAGAATGTCAGCATCGGGGCCGGACAAAACCGTCTGGCCGACCTGCAACCCTGCGGGAGCGATAATGTACCGCTTTTCGCCGTCAACGTAATTTATCAGGGCGATGCGCGCCGAACGGTTCGGATCGTATTCAATCGTCGCCACATTTCCGGGAATACCGGTCTTGTCGCGTTTGAAATCAATCACGCGATAATGCCGTTTGTGTCCGCCGCCACGATGGCGCACGGTCATTTTGCCCAGATTGTTGCGACCGCTGGTGCGCTTTTTGGTCTCAAGCAACGGCTTGTGGGGCTTATCCGTCGTCAACTCATCGTTGGTCAGATAAGTCTGATAGCGCCGCGCCGGACTGGTTGGTGATAGCTTCTTGATTCCCATCTTTTCCTCAATCGTTTGTAGTACCGGCTTGAGCCGGAAGCTTTCGCTCTTAAAGCCTGCCGCCTTAAGGCGGAACTACGAACACTAAATCGAATCCGCGTAATCCACGTTTTGACCGGGTTTGAGCGTCACGTAAGCTTTGCGCCAGTCGGCTTTGCGACCGACAGTGCGTCCGCGCCGAACCGTTTTGCCGCGATAATTGATGACTCGCACCTGATCCACCTTGACCTTGAAAATCGTCTCGACGGCGTTTTTGATGGCGTATTTGGTGGCGTTGTCGGCCACGCGAAACGCCAACACCTGCTTGTCGCGTTTGATGGTCTTTTTGTTTTTACTGTCGCGGATGTCATGCGTGCTCTCTTCTTTCAGCCGTAGAGCCTTTTCCGTAATCACCGGCGCTTTGAGCACATCCCAAATCGTTTTCATGGTTCATTCCTCGTCAGCGGCGCACGCGGCGACGCTGATTCGACTATTTGCTCAACTTTTCCTGCAAAGCATTGATCGCGTCGCGCGTGAAGACGATCTTGTCGTGATACAACACGTCGTAAATGTTGACGTTGACGTTGTTGGCGACTTTGACGCCCGGCACATTGCGCGCCGACAAAATCAGGTTTCGTTCCGGCGTGGTTTCGACAATCAGAGTTTTGCTGTCCCAGCCGAAATTTTCGGCGATGGCGACAAAACTTTTCGTCTTGTGGTCGTTCAGCAAGAACTGATCCACCACCACCAGATTGCCTTCACGAAGCCGTTCGGACAGCGCCGATTTCAACGCGCCGCGTTTCATCTTCTTCGGCATTTCGGATTTCCAGTCACGAGGTTGCGGCCCGTGAACGTTGCCGCCGCCTTTCCACAATGGCGAACGCAACGAAGCGATACGCGCGCGACCGGTTCCTTTTTGACGCCAGAGCTTTTTGCCGCTGCCCGACGTGTTGCCGCGAGTTTTGGTCTTGACCGTACCCTGACGCTGGTTGGTCAGGTAGTTTTTGACCGCGAAATAGATCAAAGCTTCGTTGAGCGGAGCGCCAAAAATTTCTTCCTGCAACTCCAATTCGCCGACGCTTTCGTTATTCAGATTTTTGACTTCAACGGTTGGCATCGCTGCCCTCTCAAAATTCGGTTCGGAGTTCAAGCCTGAGTTTGCCTGATCTTCAAACAGCCTGAAGGCTGAACTCCAAACAGTTAATCAGTCTCTTTCTTCTTGATCAGCACGTATGCGCCTGTCGGGCCGGGCACAGCGCCTTTGACCAGAATCAGGTTCTCTTCGGTGTTGACCTTCACAATCTTCAGGTTCTTGATCGTCTTTCGCTCGACGCCCATGTGACCGGCCATTCGCGTTCCTTTGATGACTCGCGAAGGATAAGCCGAAGCGCCAATCGAACCCGGCGCGCGGTGAAACATCGAACCGTGAGATTTGCGTCCGCCGCCAAAATTGTGGCGTTTGATGAATCCGGCAAACCCGCGTCCCTTGCTGGTTCCGATTACGTCAATCGTATCGTTTTCAGCAAACTGATCCACCAGCACCTTGTCTCCGACGCTGATCTGCTCATTGCTGTCTTCCAGACGAAATTCGCGCAGGATTTTGGTGGGCGGGATATTCGCTTTGGCAAAATGCCCTTTCATCGGCTTGTTGGTGTTTTTCGGAGCCTTGTCTTCCACCAAACCGAGCTGCACGGCTTCGTATCCGTCCGAAGAAACGGTCTTGCGCTGAACCACCACGCAAGGACCGGCCTTGATCACCGTGACGGGCGTAACCGTTCCGTCCGGCGCGAAAATCTGGGTCATTCCCAGCTTTTTACCAATAATTCCATTCACCATTTTTGCTTCCTGGTGTTAGGTGATAGACGACTGACAATGAGCCACTGCTGCTCATCGCTTGCCGTCTACCGTCTCAAAAAAGTTATCTGCGGTCTCGACCGAAAGCTTTGATTTCGGCGTCCACACCGGCAGGCAGATCGAGTTTCATCAACGCATCCATCGTTTGCGGCGTCGGGTCCAGAATGTCCATCAGCCGTTTGTGAGTGCGAATCTCGAACTGCTCACGCGATTTCTTGTCCACGTGCGGCGACTTCAACACGGTGACTTTGTTTTTCACCGTCGGCAGCGGAATCGGTCCCGCCACGCGAGCGCCAGTACGTTTGGCCGTTTCGACGATTTCCGCCGTGGATTGATCCAGCACGCGGTAATCGTAAGCTTTCAGGCGAATTCTGATTTTATCGTTCAGCATTTCAGTTTCCAGTCTGCAGTTTCCGGTTTCCAGTCAGCCTGTTGCTGGCAACTGGAAACCGGAACCCGGTAACTACTCTATGATTTCGGAGACGGTTCCGGCGCCGACCGTGCGGCCACCTTCACGAATCGCGAAACGCAGGCCTTTTTCCATAGCGATCGGAGCGATTAGTTCAATCTCCATCGCAATGTTGTCGCCGGGCATGATCATTTCGACGCCGTCCGGCAATTTCGCCACTCCAGTCACGTCCGTCGTGCGGAAGTAGAATTGCGGACGATAACCAGTGAAAAACGGCGTGTGGCGCCCGCCTTCTTCTTTCGTCAGGATGTAAGCTTCCGCTTTGAATTTCGTGTGCGGTTTGATCGAACCAGGCTTGGCAATGACCTGACCGCGTTCGATTTCCTTGCGATCCACGCCGCGCAGCAACAGACCCACGTTGTCGCCCGCGCGTCCTTCGTCCAGCAATTTCTTGAACATTTCCACGCCCGTCACCACTGAATTGCGCGTGTCGCGGATGCCCACGATTTCCACCGGTTCGTTGACCTTGATGATGCCGCGTTCGACGCGACCCGTCGCCACCGTTCCGCGTCCCTGAATCGTGAAGATGTCTTCAACAGGCATCAGGAACGGTTTATCAATCGCGCGTTCCGGCGTCGGAATGTAGTTGTCAACCGCCGCCATCAATTCGTCAATGCATTTTTCCCAATCGCCTTCGCCGTTCAGCGCGTTGAGCGCCGAGCCGCGAATGATCGGGATTTCGTCGCCCGGAAATTCGTACTTCGACAACAGTTCGCGCACTTCCAGTTCGACCAGGTCGAGCAGTTCGGCGTCGTCCACTGCGTCCACCTTGTTCAGGAACACGACCATCGCCGGAACGCCCACCTGACGAGCCAGCAGAATGTGTTCGCGCGTTTGCGGCATCGGGCCGTCGGTCGCCGCCACCACCAGAATCGCGCCGTCCATCTGAGCGGCTCCGGTGATCATGTTCTTGACGTAATCGGCGTGACCCGGACAGTCCACGTGCGCGTAGTGGCGATTCGGCGTTTCGTATTCGACGTGCGCCGTCGCGATTGTGATTCCGCGCGCCTTTTCTTCCGGAGCGTTGTCAATCGAATCGAAGCTGCGGAACGTGATCTTGGGATTGTGCTTGGCCAGCGTCTTGGTGATCGCGGCGGTCAATGTGGTCTTGCCATGGTCAACGTGACCAATCGTTCCGACGTTGACGTGTGGCTTACTTCGGTCAAATTTCTCTTTCGCCATAGTTATCGCTCCTAAAGTTTCAAATTGAATCGAATTTGAATTGCAGTGCGCGGAACCGATTCCGCTGAAAATCAACCGCGCTCGTTGCCCGATCGCGGTTAGAGAAAAAGTTATTTCGCAGCCCCTTGAACCTTGGCAATCACTTCTTCGCTGACGCTCTTGGGAGCTTCTTCATAACGATGGAAGTGCATGGTCGAAGCGGCGCGCCCTTGCGACATCGAACGCAGGTCGGTTTCGTAACCGAACATTTCCGCCAGCGGAACCATCGCCGTGATGATTTGCGTTCCCGGTCGGGAAGCCATTCCTTCGATACGACCGCGACGCGAACTGAGGTCGCCGGTGACGCTGCCCATGTAATCTTCGGGGGTGACGACTTCGACCTTCATCACAGGTTCGAGCAAGACGGGCTTGGCTTTCCTGGCCGCTTCCTTGAACGCAATCGAACCGGCAATTTTGAAGGCCATTTCGGACGAGTCCACTTCGTGGTAACTGCCAAAGGTCAAGGTAACTTTGACGTCCACCAATTCGTACCCAGCCAAAACTCCGCCTTCCAGAGCTTCGCGGACGCCTTTTTCAACCGCCGGAATGTATTCTTTCGGAATAACGCCGCCGACGATTTTGTTAATGAACTCGAAACCGGCGCCCGGTTCATTCGGTTCGATTTCCAGAACAACGTGCCCGTATTGCCCGCGACCGCCAGTCTGGCGCGAATACTTCTCTTCGGCTTTCGCGGCCTGCTTGATCGTTTCGCGGTAAGCGACCTGTGGTTTGCCGACATTGGCTTCGACGCCATATTCGCGCTTCAACCGGTCAACGATGATTTCCAGGTGGAGTTCGCCCATACCGGAAATGATTGTTTGATTGGTTTCCTGATCGGTGGTGACGCGGAACGACGGGTCTTCCTGAGCCAGACGCCCCATCGCAATACCGAGTTTTTCCTGATCCTGGCGAGTCTTCGGTTCGATGGCCAGCGAAATGACAGGTGTCGGAAATTCCATCTCTTCCAGGATCACCGGATGCGATTCGACGCAGATCGTATCGCCGGTCGTCACCTGCTTCAGGCCCGCAACCGCCACGATTTCGCCTGCATAAGCTTCTTCCACGTCTTCGCGCTTGTTGGCGTGCATCTTCATAATTCGGCCAACGCGCTCTTTACTGTCTTTCGTGGAATTCAGTACATACGAACCGGATTTCAAAGTGCCCGAATAGATGCGGACAAACGACAATTGACCAACGTGTTTGTCGGCCATGATCTTGAAGGCCAACGCTGAAAACGGGGCTTTGTCATCCGCCGGACGCTCGACTTCTTCGCCTTTCGGGGTGATTCCCTTGACGGCTGCGATGTCGGTCGGAGAGGGCATGTAATCAATCACCGCATCGAGCAGCGGCTGAACGCCTTTATTTTTGAAAGCCGTTCCGCAAACAACCGGAACGAGCTTCAAAGATATGCAGCCACGTCGCAATGCCGCACGAATTTCATCGTTGCTGATCGCTTCGCCTTCCAGATACTTCATGGCTATTTCGTCGTCAGCATCCGCGATGGATTCCACCATCTTGTCGTGCGCCGCTTTCACGGCATCAAGCATGTTGGCTGGAATTTCTTCGACGTTGTAATTGGCCCCCATCTTGTCATCTTTCCAATAGAGAGCCTTCATTTCGATCAAGTCAACGATTCCGGCGAATTGATCTTCAGCACCAATCGGCATCTGAACGCAAACCGGGTTGGCCGACAGTCTCGTGCGAATCGTGTCCACCGCGTGGTCGAAATCCGCGCCCGGACGATCCATCTTGTTGATGAACGCAATGCGCGGAACATTGTATTTATCGGCTTGACGCCAGACGGTTTCGGATTGCGGCTGCACACCAGCCACAGCGTCGAACACGGCCACCGCGCCATCGAGCACGCGCAAGCTGCGCTCGACTTCGATGGTGAAATCCACGTGTCCGGGCGTATCAATGATATTGATTCGATATTCGTCGCCGTTGCGTTTCCAGAAACACGTCGTAGCGGCGGAAGTAATCGTGATTCCGCGTTCCTGCTCCTGCTCCATCCAATCCATGGTCGCCGTGCCTTCATGGACTTCGCCGATCTTGTAAGACACCCCTGTGTAAAACAGTATGCGCTCAGTCGTCGTCGTCTTACCGGCGTCAATGTGCGCCATGATCCCAATGTTGCGGAACCGATTTAACGGTGCTTGTCTTGCCATAAAAACCTGAAAATCTAATGCTAAAAGTCAGAATCTGTGCGACTGGTCATCCCAGTTCTGTGTCTCTAAATCAGTCTGACTCGAATCCTTCTCCTGCTGACAATCAGTCGTTTGCTGTTACCAGCGATAATGCGCAAACGCTTTGTTGGCTTCCGCCATGCGGTGTACATCTTCGCGCTTCTTGACCGCGTTGCCCTTGGCAGAGGCAGCATCCAGGATTTCAGCCGCCAGACGATCCACCATCGTTTTTTCGCCGCGATCACGCGCATACCCAACCAACCAGCGCATGGCCAGCGCCGTGCGGCGGCTGGCGCTGACTTCGACGGGAACCTGATAGTTGGCGCCACCGACGCGCTTGGACTTCACTTCCACCTTGGGCTGAAGATTTTCAATCGCTTTCTTGAACACCTTCAGCGGGTCTTCCTGAGACTTATCTTTGATCTTGTCGAGCGCGCTGTACAGAATGCCTTCGGCGACAGCTTTTTTGCCGTCCAACATCATGACGTTGATGAACTTGGCGACAAGCGGGCTGTTATAAATCGGATCGGGCAAAATTTCGCGCTTGGGAACTTCTCTTCTTCTTGGCATATTCAGTCACCTGAAAGCTTCACTCTCACGACGGAGAGAAAAGCTGATCTTACTTCTTGCCCTTGGCTGGCGCAGCAGCGCCTTCCTTCGGACGCTTCGCCCCATATTTGGAACGGCCTTGTTTACGATTCGCCACACCAGCGGAATCAAGCGTCCCACGAACAATGTGATAACGAACGCCGGGCAGGTCTTTCACGCGGCCTCCACGCACCAGCACGATTGAATGCTCTTGCAGGTTGTGGCCAATTCCCGGAATGTAGGAAGTCACTTCGATGGTGTTCGTCAAACGAACGCGAGCGATTTTCCGCAAAGCCGAATTGGGCTTTTTAGGCGTCTGAGTTTTCACTTGAACGCAAACTCCGCGACGTTGCGGACAGGACTGCAACGCGGGACTGGAAGTTTTGTATTTGACCTGCTTGCGGCCTTTTCGAACTAATTGACTAATCGTAGGCATAATTCGTTACTCAAGTACTTACATCTTGAATCGGTCGTCTGGCCGTAAAAGGCCTCACCCTCTTCAAGAGAGCGTTCCCATTCAGGGCTTCTTTGAATGTGCTAGGCACGAAAATGATTTTTTGGGATGTCTTGCGAAAGTGTGCAGATTATGGCGTCCCAAACCGCCGAGTTTTTCTGTGGCGTCATTTCAAGATGATTGTCGCTCCTTAAAACAAAGCGACGACGTTTCAGAAAGCCTTCCGACATCCGCTGCCTGGAAGAACTGATACGCCACAATACGTTCTCGATGAAAGATTCTAAAGGGTGACTTGAATGAACCGGTCTTTCCCGCCGAATCCGGCAATGCCTCTGCACTTGGAGACCCGCTGACATTGCCTGCTTTGCGAAGACGTGGCTTCGCAAAGGGTGGGAATATAGAGATCAAGGTTGGGGTTGTCAAGAGGTGGTTTGTTTATTGAAAGATTTTTTGTTAGTTGCCTGGTTTTTAAGGACTCGGTTTTCTTGAGCCAGATGACGCGGAAGATTCCAGCTACACGCGGCTGACGTTGAATACAAACGGCGCTTATGTGGTGATCACAGCCGACGCACACAATACATTTATGGCCAAGACCTGAAAATCAAAGACCGCAACGGCAATCTGATTACGGTTACTTACCAAAGCCTCGGTTTAGACAAAGTAATAGGAAATAACCTGGTTATCGTTCCGTTTTTGATTTCAGAATGATCGTTCATTTGTTCTTTGATACTTGAACCGGCTTTTCCGGCTCATCGGAGTCAATTTGTCGCTGGCCTGCGGTTTGCGCCAGAGGATTTGATCGGCGGCGACGCCAGTCGCTTTCTGATAAGGCTCGACCATTGACGATTGAAAGCGGGAGCCAGCGACAACTCGGCAAACGAGCGCGCCGCCGGAGTTTGAATCGCCGCGTCAATCAATTCGAAGAAGGCGCCTTTGCGATGACCAAAGATTGATAGACTTGCTGACGAAAGCCGCTTAGTGACGTAAAATTTCGTTTGGGGAATTGGATTCGACATAAACCCAATTTGCCCATCGGCGGTTGTGATGCAAGTCCAACCGCCACTATTTTTCAAAGATCATTTTTTGTCTAGATCGGTGAAGTGAAATCCGATCTAAAGTCGAGCACTTATGGGCGGCTCCTAAGCTGCCGCAATTTTACGATTTCGGAAATCGCGTGCTATATTCGCTGTCTTCACTCCAAACAATCTTTCCATACTAATCGAGGTGATTGTCCAATGTCGGGACATTCGAAGTGGCATACGATCAAGCATAAAAAAGGCGCGCTGGATGCCAAGCGCGGCAAGTTGTTCACCAAGCTCATCAAGGAATTGACCATTGCCGCGCGTTCCGGCGGCAGCGGTGACATCAGCATCAACGCGCGATTGCGAAAAGCCGTCAGCGACGCCAAGGCCGCCAACATGCCTAACGACACGATTGACAAGGCGATCAAACGCGGCACCGGCGAATTGGAAGGCGTCAATTACGACGAAATCACTTACGAAGGTTACGGACCCGGCGGCGTGGCTGTGCTGGTCAACACGACGACCGACAATCGCAATCGCACGGTGGCTGAAATCCGCCACGTGTTTTCAAAAAACGGCGGCAACCTGGGCGAATCGAATTCCGTGTCGTGGATGTTCAATCGCAAAGGCCAGATAGTGATTGACGCGGCGTTGAAGAGCGAAGACGAAATGATGGAAATCGCGCTGGAAGCCGGAGCCGACGACGTGACCAGCGACGCGGACACCCACCAGATTTTCACCGCGCCGGAAGATTTCCACGCCGTGCTGGAAGCGATCAAGGCCAAAGGCATCGAACCGATGTCGGCGGAGTTGGCGATGATTCCGCAAAACACTATCAAGCTGGAAGGCGCGGACGCGGCGAAAATGTTGAAGCTGTACGAAGCGCTGGACGACCACGACGACGTGCAAAGCGTTTACGCCAACTTCGAGATGGACGACGCTGATCTTGCTTAGAGTAGTCGGAATTCGGTAGTTGTGACGCGAACCGACTACCGACTGCCGACTACTGACTACCGATTTATGAATTTCAAACGCCGCGGCGCAGAAACAGGCAGCAGCTTTCAGGAAGCGATCAATCGCACCAACGAAGCTTATGAGCGCGCCGGGCGAGCCTTCATCACACGCAAAGCCATCCCCGGAAAATATCTGATTGAACGCGGAGAAGCTCGGCAAGGGCTGTCATTGCCTAATTTGAATTCGCAGTCGGGTTCCGGGCAAGCGCGAATGTCTTCTGCCGAACTCAGCCGGCTGGTCAAAGAACGCAAAGTCACAGACTGGCGAAAGTTCATTCCCGAATCGAAAGCCGAACCGGATTACGGCGGAGTCGTCGCTCCCATTGGCCGAGCCATTTTTTATGACGCCAAAACGACGCGGCGCGATTTGCTGGATTTCGACAACCTGCATGCTCACCAGATCGGTTTTCTGCAGCGCGCTGCATGCTTCGGAGCGATTGCAGGTTTTCTGGTCGAATTCAGCAAATTTGGCGAGGTCTATTTTTTGCCGATTCAGGTGGTGGTTCGTTGGCGGGACGAGAGCGCACGGAAAAGCTTTCCGCACCGATTTTTCTGCGATCATCTGACTGCGGCACAACCCGGCAAAGGTTTTGTCATTCACGATTACCTGGCCGCCGTTGAAGCTCAGGAACAACAGTACGGCAGCGACCTTGCCGGGCTTGGCCAAATTTCTTTCGATGCTTACGCCGCGCGAACGACTCGCAAAACAGCGGCGCGATAATTCGCCTTCAACTACTGTTCGGAAGATTTTGCTTTGGTAATGGCCATCAAAGCCGAATTCGGCGCGTCTTCCAAAAGCAAATGCATGGTGTTGTTGGACAAGGCCTGTTTGGCGTCCGGCGTTCGTTTGGAAAGCGTCCATTTGACGACCACAGAATTGGCTTGCGGATCAGCAGGAACCAAAACGCTGACTGTGGACGGCGAATTCAGATGTTCGCTGGCTTCGTCGGCAGAAATCAAAGTGCGCGTGGCTGCGCCAACGGCGCGTGATTCGCCCGGCTGCCCATCGGCGTTGCGAATCGTCACCATCGGCTGGATTTCCAGCATCAATTCATTGCCCGGTTTGCGTTCGCCAAACGTGTTGATGAGCGCCAGGTCCAACTGCGCGCGTCCTTCTTCGATTCGCTGTGAAACGACCACCATCACCAGATGCTCTTGCAACTCGCCTTTGTCAGTGAGTTCCTTTTGCTTCCACTGTTCATAGACATTCATCAGTCCGGGGCGAGCGGCGCTTTTTTCCGTTTGCGCCTCTACGGAAATCGAAGTGAGCAAAACAACAGCCAAAACGGCAAACAAGGTTTTCTTCATCTGAATTTCTCCTTTAATGAAAATGTCAGGATTTCATTTTCAACACGATCAGGGTGATGTCATCGCCTTGTGGCAAACCGCGCGTGAAGCTGATGACTTCATCCAAAATGCTTTGTTTGATTTGTTCCGCGCTCAGGGTCACGTTTCGTTGAATCAACTCTTCCAATCGGTCTTCGCCAAACATTTCATTGTCGCTGTTGACGGCTTCAGTGACGCCGTCTGTGTACATCACCACCACGTCGCCGGAATTCAACCTGGTTTGGCGAGATTTGTATTCGACAAAATCGAAGGCTCCGAGCAAGACTGACCGTGTCGTCAGTTTTTCGGTTTCGCCCGTGGTGCGCGTCAGAATCGGCAGGTTATGCCCGGCATTGATGTAGGTCAATTGGCCATCGCGGTCGAGCACGGCGCAAAATAGCGTGATGAAGCGATTCGATTCGGACCGCTGCGCCAGCACTCTGTTGACGCTGGTGATGACTTCGGTCAGCGAATGATTGCTGGCGAATTGCACTTGCAACGCGCCTTGCGCCATGGCGGCCAGCAAGGCAGCGGCGACTCCTTTGCCGGAAACATCGCCGAGCGCGAAAACAAACCGGCCATCTTTCATCGGAATCAGGTCGTAAAAATCGCCTCCGACGTAACGCGAAGGGACGCTGCTGGCGGCAACTTCAAAATGCTCCATGGCCTTGATGGCCGAGGGCGAAAGCGCTATCTGGACTTCGCGCGCCATTCCAAGCTCAAGCTCAAGATTCTTCTTTTCGGCTTCCTCGTGCATCAACCGCACGCTTTCCAGCGATTTGGTCGCTTCAAAGGCCAACGATTCCAGCAGCTTCAAACTGGTTTGCGTCAAAGTTTCGCCGGACACATTACTGTCCACGTACAGCACGCCGATCACATCGCGTTTCAAGATCGTCGTCGCGTCCATGTTTTCGGTCATCTGAAACCGGCGCAGCGGGATGCAGGCAATCGCACGTAAATCCAGATTGCGAACGCTGTCGCGCGGCATCCCGGCCATGGTGATTTTGCTGTCGTTGATGATGACGCTGCGATTTTGCTTGAAGGATTCTTCGACGACCGACCGGCTCATTTCGAATTCATTGCCGAGTATCCAGTTTCGATTTCGGTCGCGCGCAACTTTGAATTCCAGATTGCCTTCGGTGTTGAGCAACATCAGAAAACCGCGCTCGGCCCGCGTGATTTCAATCGCCGCATCCACAATCAGACACAACACGTCGTCTGGAGTCATGGAAAACTTGAACGCCTGATTGACTTCGACAAACCGCGCCAGCTTTTGCAGTTCTTCGTTGGCGGAGGTGATAGGCGCGCGGTCCCTGGACGGTGACGAAAGCGTCAGGTTGGGGCTGCTGTTGAAAATCGCCGAAGCGTTTTCAACCGAATCGTCCAGAAAGATGATTTGCTGTTCGTCGTCGCCGCCAATCCGCAACCGATCCTGATGGTGCAACGCGCAACGTTCAATGCGTTGATCGTTGACATAAGTGCCACGTTTACTGCCGACATCCACCAGATAAAAGGTGTCGTTTTCGTAAACAATCTCAGCGTGCTGGCGCGAAACCGTATCGGACAAAAGTTGCAGATCGTTTTCCGCCTTGCGCCCTATGGAAAACACTGTCTTATTGAGCGGCAGAAACCGCGTCACGCCAAACCGGTTGATGATTTTCAGTTGCGCCGACTTGTTCATGAAGTGCCGGATGAATAATGAAGAGTCTTGGAATGAACGATGAAACTCCAGCCAGACCCACAAGGCAGGACCGCCTCATCATTCATCATTCCGAATTCATAATTCAAAAAGACGAGATCGCCGTCTTTTCATCCTCGAATGTTTCGAGTACGGAAAGCAGGCCGGTGACCGAAAGCAGTTGATGCGCCATGCGCGAAGGTTTCAATACTTTCAGTTTGCCGTTGACGGCTTTGACGCTGGTGAAGGATTTGATCATCGCGCCGATGCCAGAACTGTCAATCGTGGGCACATCGGCCAGATTCAGCAACAACATCAACCGATCTTCAGCGATCAGTTGCGTAACCGTAGTTCGCAAACTCTCTTCGCTTTTGCCGATAATCAAATTTCCAGCCAGGTCTATGATCGTGACCTTGCCATTGGTTCGGATGCTAATTTCCATCTTGCCTCTTTTTCGATTGGTTTGGGGGCGGAGCAACTATGACAAACGCGGAACGGATTATAGCTCAACCTGACGCGAATTGCGGATTTCAGACTTGGACAGGCAATTTTCGTAACGCCTGACCACCAGATTCTTTCTCTTCTGTCGCCCTTCTTTGACCCGATCTTAACTTTACAGCGTTGGCGGTTGGTGCTGTATAATCCGCCGCGTCGCTCCAACTCTCTCGATTGGTTTCCGAGTCTGGACGTGATGGCCGGGTGATCCTTTAAGAATTGATCGAATGACTTGACCGAACTGACTGACAAGACGTTTTGAAAAGAGAGTTTGATTGGCACAGATTCCAGCAGTTTTTGAAGAGGTGCGATCTTCAGGCTTTTAGCTAAACCTTCTCATTCTCAATCGTTCGCTTTCATACCCGCTTGCGCCAGCCGCGAGCCATCTAGTCGCGCGTGCCAGACGCCGACAAATTTCATCATCTCAAGAATCAAAACGTCGGGGGCGTTTGTCCACGTCGCCGACACAGCTATCTTCCCTGTCCCGCACTGGCGTCTTTGCCGGTGCGTTTCTGTTTTCAACGAGGTGTTTTGATGAATGGCAGAGTTTTAGTTCTGAATTCGACTTACGAACCGATCAATGTCTGTTCGACGCGGCGAGCCGTCGTCTTGATTCTGAAAGGTCTGGCCCGAACCGAAGAACGCCACGATAGTTTTTATCATTCGGCGCGAACTTCGCTGCATGTGCCTTCGGTCATTCGGCTGACGGAATACAAACACATTCCATTTGAGCGCAAGAGTCTGTCGCGGAAAAACATTCTGTTGCGCGATCATTACACCTGCCAGTATTGCGGAAAAGTATTCAACCCGGCTGACCTGACGCTGGATCACGTCATTCCGCGTTCACGCGGCGGCAGTTCCAACTGGGATAATCTGGTTGCCTGTTGCCGGCGCTGCAACAACCACAAAGGCAACAAAATGCCCGAAGAAGTCGGCATGAAATTGCTGAAACGACCGCAATCGTTCAGTTTGCACGTCAACCGCCAAATCATGCGCTACCTGGGCCGTTCGGACGAAAACTGGCGCAAGTATCTGTTTTATTGAGCGGGTTGATTCGCCTTCTTTTTCGATTCGCGCCTTGCCCGCCAAAATTCAATCACTCCGGGCATCACTGACAAAATGATGATGCCGAAAATCACCAGCGTGAAATTGCGTTTGACGATGGGGATTTCTCCAAAAAAGTAGCCTGCATACGTAAAGCCTGCGATCCAGATAATCCCGCCCACCACGTTGTACAGCAGAAATTTTCCGTAATTCATGTTGCCAATGCCGGCGACGAACGGCGCAAAGGTGCGAATGATCGGCATGAAGCGGGCGATGATAATTGTTTTGCCGCCGTACTTTTCATAAAAAGCGTGCGTCCGTTCCAGATGTTTGCGATTCAGCCAACGCGAACTTTCGCTGGTGAAAACTTTTGGGCCGACGATCTTGCCTGTCCAGTAATTGACCGTGTCGCCCAGAATCGCCGCAATGCTCAGCAGCACTACGACCAGAAAGACATTCAGTTCGCCTTTGGAAGCCAGCGCGCCGATGGCGAACAGCAGCGAATCGCCAGGCAAAAACGGCGTCACCACCAAACCGGTTTCAGCGAAGATAATCAGAAACAGAATGCCATACGTCCACGACTGGTAATCTTTGACAAGATCAACCAGGTGTTTGTCGAGGTGAAGAAAGAGATCAAGAAGTTGTTTGATTAGTTCCATTCGATTGAGAGAGCTTTTGAAAATGTTGTGAAAGTGACAGGCAGGATAAGCGAGTTCGATTGATTCCACAAAAGCAAACCAATTTCGCCTGAACAACTAAAAGCCGCCAATGTTTATGGCTGGATGAACCGGTTTCGGCGCCTCAATCGCTCGACGATTTCCGCCAGAGCTTTTGCTTGAGCGCCGTTTCAATCCACTTGATTCCGTAAAATCCACAACCCAAACAGCGGCACGGCCAGCCGGTAAGCGTCGCCGTCCCGTTCCATCATTTCCTTGCGGATGAGGCTTTGCATCGCCGCCTGGAATTCCGCCATAGCGACGCGCTCGCTCGCGCCTTCGGCATACGCGCGCAAGACGGTTTGTTCGGCGGGCGAGTTGTCTTCGCGCCACGTATTCGCAAAGTAAGCGCCCGCGCTGGTCAGCGCTTTGTTGACGGCGGCGTCGAGGTCTGCGCGCTCGGCGGTCGTCTTTTGCAATTCGTTCAGGTGATTGACCAGTTCCGACGCGACGGCTTGCAGCAGGTAAGGCTGGCAGTGCGTCAGGCGAATGATTTCTTCCAGCACGCCGTCTTCGTAACGCAACTGCGGCACGGGTTCGGTCAGCAATTCGCGCGCGGATTGTTCGTCCAGAAAGCTGAGTTCGAGCGTGCGCGTATTGATCAAATAACTCGCCCAGTTCACGCCGGTCAGTTCTTCGAAGCACCTCACAATGATGTGGCCAGCCAACAGTCAATCGTTTTTCCATTGGGCAACGACATCAAATTCAACCAATTCTTTTTTAGAGTTGCGTTTCCGAATCGCACGGCATTCAACGTTATGAAACCCAAGCGCTGTCAACATTTCGGCGTAAAGCAACTCCGTAGCGACGACCACACTGTAAAAAGTCGAATTACCAACGATGTAATGAATTTCAGCCTGCGGTGCCAGTACGGACGGCATCCCCTGAAAGTGCGCCCACATATCGTCGAAATACTTAGCGACGTAATTCGCCAGCACGATACCGCTTTTGTTGTCAGCGTGCGCGATTTGATCAAGTGCTGTGCTAAGTCGTTCGCTCTTGAAATGTCCGTCAGCGCGTTGCCACTCAATCAACCGGCTGGTGGCGATGCCCCAGGTTCCGCCAATTACTGTCCAATCCAACTCGCCCGCGTTGCGTCCGTCTTGCAGGAAACCAAGCCAATACATATAGGGGCGCAATTCACGAATGTAAGACATGCGATTGGCATAAGGTGGTGAAGTGATGACCAAATCACAAGCCTCTTTCACTGCGGTGGCGGGATGGCGCGAGTCGCCGAGTAAGACAGTCGCCTTGCCCACGGGATTCTCTGCCGCGCCGTGCAAAACAAAGCGCAGGTCTTCGGCAAACATCCCCGCCATGTCCGGATCGAAGTCCAACGCGAGTTGTGCGTCGTCTTTGAACGACATGGATTGATGGTTGAACGCCGCGTTCGAGAGCGCGATGAGCGAACGGCAAAAGGCGACCATCAGCAGGTTTCGCGCAGCCGTTCTCTCTTCGGTCACGGCTGAAATCGCTGCGCGCAATAGACACAAAAAGTCGAGCGACTTGGGCGACCACCAACGCTCGATGTTGTGCAAGGGCGGTGCCGCGAAAGGTTCGATAGCTTTGCGTTGTACTGTATCAAGCGCGGCAGCGCAGGCGTCTTGTGCTGCCGCTATGTCCTTGGCAGAGTATTGCGCTGTCTTGGTTTGGGCAAACCACACCAGAAAAGGATTGATGTCGGTCGTCACTCCTTCGTGGCCGTGATAAGTGGCGCTTAGGGCAGTCGTTCCGGTTCCGCAAAAAGGATCGAAAATACGTCGCGACTGTTCGTGCCCTGCCACAAGTTCTTCTACGATCTTCAGCGAATAAGCTGGCGTGAGACGCAACCATCCGTGTCTGCCTGTCCTGGCGTTGAATTTATAAGTGTAATCCGCACGCTGACGAAGCGTCTCGCGTTCGAGGGCTGGTCTCATTGAGCAATCTCCGGCGCGAGCAGCGCTTTGAGTACAGCATCAATTTCTGTACGCAGCGTTTTTTGGTTGCGTTGGAAGAACGCCGCGAGATCGTAGCCGACGACTTCGCGCATAAAATCGTAAGTCGAAACCAATGGGTCATTGATCCCTTGCAAACCCGTAAGAACAATCCATTTCTCCGCGCGATACCGCAAGAGAATGTCGCCATCAATTTGTGTTGAAAGAATTACGGCGCAAGGCAAATAAGCTTTGGTATAGGCTGTTGCCGCATTAGCGATGTCGGCATTCTGGCGCTTCGAGTCTTTGCTTTTATAGCCTTGCCGAACTTCAAACACAGTGCCGGTCAAAGTCGAGAATACATTGGGATCAACGTTGAGCGTCGTTGCAGCTTTCTTCATCCACGCTTGAAAGGCTTTGCGTTTGGCTTTGTCGGTAATTCGGTTGAGTGGCACTCGCCCATCCAGTGAAAGTGTACGCGCCTTACCGTTAGGCAGCGGCACTTCATAAGACCACGTAGTGTCGGCATCAGTCAGCCCAAGCGCCTCTTGCAACACGGCGCGAAACAACTTTTCACAGCCAATGCCAATTTGCCGATAAACACTGGTCATTCCGCCCGCAGCTTTGTGTGCAGCGTACATCATCGGGTTGTCGAGCCCAAACCAACTGTAAAACGGGTCGCTCTGATAAAGCTGCTGGAATTGCGCGAGCGTTAACCCGTAGCCTTTTTTCGCGCCTTGACCAAACTTGGGTTTGTACTGCGCGCAAATGCGAATGGGGTTCAGAACCAATTCAAGATATTTAGCATCGTTGGTCATTAACAATTAGACTCCAAAAAATAGCTGGAGTTATTACCCGCGCCAGCCGCCGATGATTGACCATCGTGCGCAGGTGATTGAAAAACGCATTGTTGAATTCCGCCGGATTCTCAAACAGAGCCTCGAATTCATCCAGACACAGCACGAGGCGCTCGCCCGCGTCAGTCCGCGCCTCGATCGCCTGATCGAAGGCCGTCAGGTTGCGGCTCGGCTTGTTGTCATCCTTGATGCCGTCAGTCGGGCATTGCACCGCGTCGAGTACGGTGCGCAAAAAATCCACGACGGTTTGCGCGGCGGCATCGGCCAATTCGACGTAAACAAACCGGTAACTCGGCTCGCCCAGCTCTTCACTCAACCGGGCCGCGCCCGTCTGGTGCAGGTGATAGAGCAACGAAGACTTGCCGATGCGCCGCTCGCCGACGACCGAACAGCTTTGCAGCGACCGCAGCCGCGTCAGCAGGAACTGCAACTCCGCCGTGCGCCCGACAAACTCCGCCGGGTTTTGAATCATTGGGCCGATGGTGAAGGGATTGTGCATGGTTTCTGTCTCGGTCAGCGCATCCGTCAGTTTTCAGCCGCTGTCAATTCATCTATCTCTTTGACGAAATCCGTGACCGTCATGATCTTGAGCATCGGGTAACGGCTGCGAAAGACCGCCGAAGCAGACAAAGACGGATTGACCAGATCGAGCAAGTCTTTATCACGGCTGACCAGGTAGCGGGCGTTGGCAACGAGCGCGAGGTTGACGTAACGTTCATCCTTCGGGTCGCGTTCGTAACGAAACTCCTCCGGCACGTTGTGGAGATGCACGGCGTATCTTTCCAATCGCTGAAAGAGAGCCTTGACACGCCGTTCCGTAATGCCTGGCAGCAAGCGGCGCAGCGCCGGACGGCTGAGAACATTGCGCATTTCGCTCAGCACCTCGTCACTGACGAACAGTATGATCGCGCCAGCATCGAGCATATCCAGCGCTCTGGCAGCGGCGCTGTTTTCGTTGGCGATGGCCTGCACATAAACGTTGCAATCGAAGACCACGCGCGGGCTTTCGGCGTAGCTCAACTCCGTTGTTGCTGTTGTTCCTCCCACAACGCCTGCCTTTCGCGTTCGATCAGTTCGTCAAATTCTTCTTCGGTCAGGCCCGTTTGCCGGAATTGCTCACGGATAGGCGCGCAAATTTCCCGAAATGGCTGCTGTGACAGCACTTCGATTTCTATCAATTCGCGCAGGTAATCTTCCAGACTGCGTCCGGTTTGGTGGCTGATGCGCTCCAACGCCGCCCGCGTTCCCACGGACAAGCCGGTGACAGTAAGTTGCAAGGTTTCAGTAGTCATGACGTGCTTCCTGATCAAGTAAGTTGGCGACACGCGCATCATACTCATCTTTCCCGCGCTTTCGCCAGTTTCGACTTTGAGAATGGATGACGAAGAGGTTGGGGGCACTCACCACCGAAGATTCCCTGATTTGCGCCGAAGAGTGCTTTCTCATTTACGACCAAGAAGAAATTGCGCAAGAAAGCACTCTTCGACGATGAGGCTTGACTCACCGCTTTGCCGCTCTCACTTCGCCTTATCGAACTCCGCAAACGTCTTTCCTGCTTCCGCCAATTCTTTCAGCAGCGGCGCGGGCGTCCACAGTTCGCCATGTTCGGCGTGGAATTGGCAGACGCGGGCGTAAACCTTCTTCAAGCCAACCGTGTCGCCATACCACATCGGGCCGCCGCGCCAAGCAGGATAGCCGTAACCGTTCAGGTAGATGATGTCTATGTCCACGGCGCGCAGAGCAATGCCTTCTTCCAGAATCTTTGCGCCTTCGTTGATCAACGCGTACTGCGTGCGCTCGATGATTTCCTCTTCGGTGACGGTGCGGCGCGTGATGCCTTGGGCGGCGGCGATTTGTTCGATCAGGGCGTCAACTTCGGGATCGGGCGTGGGTTTTCGATTTTCGTCGTATTTGTACCAACCGGCTCCGGTTTTCTGACCGTACCGACCGCGTTCACACAGTTCGTCGGCGACTTTGGGATACCGCACGCCGGGCTTTTCCAGGTGGCGATGTTCTTTGCGAATGCGCCAGCCCACATCCAACCCGGCCAGATCTCCCACGGCCAACGGCCCCATGGCCATGCCGAATTTGTACAAAGCGCCGTCCACGTCTTGAGGCTTGGCGCCTTCTTCGACCAGAAACTGCGCTTCGCGTCCGTATTGATGCAGCATGCGATTGCCGACAAAGCCGTAACAATTGCCGACCAGCACGCCGACTTTCTTCAACCGTTTAGCCAGCGACATCGAAGTGGCAATGACTTCATTGCTGGTGGCTTTGCCGCGCACGATTTCCAGCAAACGCATGACGTTCGCCGGGCTGAAGTAGTGATGGCCAATCACCCATTCAGGCCGCGAAGTCGCCGACGCGATTTCGTCAATGTCGAGCGTGGAAGTGTTCGACGCCAAAATCGCGCCCGGTTTGGCGATCTTGTCGAGTTCGGCAAAGATTTCTTTCTTCAGCGCCATTCCTTCAAAAACGGCTTCGGTGATGATGTCGGCTTGCTCGAATCCGTCGTACGTCAGTTGCGGCGTGATCAGCGCCATGCGCTTGTCCATCACTTCCTGTGGAAAGCGGCCTTTGTTGACGGAGTTCTGGTAGTTTTTGCGAATCGTCGCCATGCCGCGATCCAGGGCTTCTTGCGTGGTTTCCTTGATGATGACCGGAATGCCCGCATTGGCGTAATTCATGGCGATGCCGCCGCCCATCGTGCCTGCGCCGATGATGGCGGCTTTGTTGATGGCGATTTGCGGCGTGTCTTTGCCAATGCCGGGAATCTTCTGCACTTCGCGTTCGCCGAAAAAGACATGGATCATCGCTTTGGATTGATCCGAAAACAGGCATTGCTGGAAGAGTTCTTTTTCTTTGGCGACGCCTTCGTCAAAGAAAAGTTTGGTCGCGGCTTCGACAGCATCAATCGCCGCCTGTGGAGCCATCATTCCGCGCGCAGCCTTTTTCGCCTGAGCACGCGCGGCTTCAAAAATCGGCGCGTTCGTCGCGTCGTCGCCGAGCTTTTCGTTGCGCTCGCGCGTTTTCGGCGGTTTTTCGCCACTGGCAATCTTTTCTCTGACAAAGGCAATCGCACCCGCGAGCAAATCGCCTTCGATAATGCTGTCTACAATGCCCAGCGCCAAAGCTTCTTTTGCTGAAATCGGATTGCCATCTACACACATTTGCGTGGCTTTGGCGACACCGGCCAGACGCGGCAACCGCTGTGTTCCCGCTGCACCGGGTATCAAACCGAGTTTGACCTCGGGCTGGCCCACTTGCGCCGAAGCGACCGCAACGCGGTAATGAAATCCCATCGCCACTTCCAAGCCTCCGCCAAAAGCAGTTCCGTGAATGGCGGCGACGGTAGGCTTCGGGCAATCTTCGATGGATTTGATGACGTCCAGAAAGTTGATGCCTTCTTTGCGTTGGCCGGAAGTGATTTTGCCGAACTCTTTGATGTCGGCTCCGGCGATGAAGGTCTGTCCCGCGCCAATCATCACTGCGCCTTTGATCGAATCGTCGGCTGCGATTTTGGCGATGGCGTCGGCAATGCCTTCGGGCACGCCGGGACTCAACGCGTTGACTGGTGGATTGTTGACGGTGATGACGGCAACATCGCCGTCTTTTGTTAAAGACACAAGCTCGCTCATGGGATGGTTCCTTTTAGAAAAGTGAGTAGGAATGCAAAAACGACTGTAAGAAGTTTAGCGACTGACCGTCGCCGTCAGAATTGCTTCAGTCGCCACAGGCGGAAGATCAAGCACGATGAAGTAAGAAGCCGGATAAAGATAATCTTCACCCGATTCGTCAATTATCCTTAGATAATCCGCTTCGGCAGCCTTCTCATCGTGCAGTACCTGGTAAATCGTATGCATGTGCAAATCGCCGGCAGTACCGGTGTTAATGCAAAGCGCAAACCGTGTTGCTGCGGAATTGCTGGATTCGCTTTTTGTCGCAATCATAAAGTTTCAATCAAGTAGACGTTTGACTTTGACCTTTACCTTACCGATGCCGTGAGCTTCATACCAATGAAGTTCGGCTCTATACAGCTTTCCGTTTCGGAGTTTGACGACGGATTCCCCCTTCATTTTGCGCCAGTTCTTGCCGCCAAATTCGTTGTGCAGTTGGTGTAGTTGGCGGATGCCACGTCCACGCGCAATTGTCTCGACATTTTCAATTTGGCCGACAATTTCAAACTCATCGAAGATCATCGAAGCTGAAGATAGCCCAGCCAATCGGGGCTTTCAACAGATTCGTCAAACAATCTTCGTCACATCGTACGCCGTAATTCCGGCGACATTCGGATTTTTCATTCGTTCAATCATCATCTGTCGGAACTGTTCAGACTGGCCGCGCGGCACGCTCAACGTTTTCCAGTTAGCGGATTTCAGATGCTTGGCCAGAAAAACAATCTGGCCGATGTGCGATGCGTAATGCGTCAACTGCCGGTTGATGGCCTGAACGACGGTGTGCGGCTCAGCGCGAATGACGACTGTTCGCATCACATCTTCCGCTTGCAGTGGCTCAAGCGCGTTGAACACATGCTGCCAACCCTGTCCCCACCAATTCATCAGGTCGTCGCGGCTTACAGTGTCGTCCAGCACAAACTCCTGATCGCGGAACCGATCCGGTTTTTCACCATCGCCGGTCAAAAAATCCACCCAGCGCGAACGCATGTTTCCCGCCAGATGTTTGACCAGGATGGCGATGCTGTTGCTTTCCGGGTCGAGCGTCACAAAAAACTCTTCATCGGCGAGCTGTTCCATCGCGCGTTCGCCCTGTTTTTTCAGCAACCGAAATTCGCTGATGGCATTTTCCAGATAATGTTTGGCCAGTTCATCCGCCATAAAATTCAGCCTCCTCTCGCGTCACGGAATAGATCAATTCATCCATGACGACGCCCTCTTTGATCATCGCTTTGCGCAGCCGGGCTTCGAATTTGTACCCGGCTTTTTCCAGCACGCGCATCGAAGCCGGGTTCCATTCCAGCACGCCAGCGTAAATGCTGGCCAGGTCGTAATTGGCGAATGCCCACGAAGTCACGGCGCGGACGGCTTCGGTGACTATGCCGCGTCCCCAATACGCTTCGCCCAGCCAGTAACCGATTTCCGCTCGGCAACGATTGATGTCATCGCGGAAAATCAGCCCGATGCCGCCGACGGCCTGCCAGTCAACGACAATCGCAAAATTGCTGGGCGGCATTTCCTGTCCCGCCAACCCTATCCAATCACGAGCGTTTTCAATTGTGTAAGGGTGTGGAAACTTGTCACGAACGTTTCGCCAGATTCGATAGTTGTCGGCGTTGGCGACCAGCGATTCTTCGTCGCCGCGCCGCCACGGACGAACCGTGCAGGTTTTGAGTTTGAGTTCCATTGAGCGTGTCCGACAAGCTGCCAGCTTGTCGCTGGTCTCTGAAAAAAAGCAACGGCAAGCTGGCAGCTTGCCGGACAAACATCAGAAGCCGCGCGCTGGCATTTCCCGCTGCAACCAGTTTTCCGCCGGATAATTCGCCGTCCCATCCACCACGTGAACCGCGTAAGCGTGGCGCGATTTCGAGGAGCGATTGGCGTAACTCAGGTGTGGCAACAATCCATTCAACAAGACCAACGTTCCGGCTTTGACCTCTAGTGGAACCAAACGTTCATCCGGCCACGGCGAATCGTCCAACTCTTCAATTTTGGTTCCGCCAGTTTCAGCGCGCGAAAATCGTTTTTTCAGCCCAAGCTTGTGGCCGCCGGGAATCGCCCACAGACAGCCGTTTTCCAGCGTGGCATCCTCCAGCGCGAACCAGAACCCTGTGACGGTCATCGGTTCGGTGTACAGAAATGTCGCGTCCTGATGGCAGGTAACTTCGCCGCCGATGTTCGGCTGTTTGAAGATGTACATTGATTGCAGCAGCAGCGGTTGCTGCAATCCAATCTGATTGGCAATTGCCGCCAATTCCGGCTTGCGCGAAAACCGGTCGAACAACGGGTCGAGGTCGTGCAGCGCGTGGCCGATCTTGTTGATCGAACGTTCTTTGCTCTGGCGCAAACTGCCATCAGACAGAAAGGCGTCTTCTTCAAAAAAGAACCGCACCTTGTCGCCCGATTCCAAAAAGTAATCGTCACTCGTTCGCGTCTGCTCTTTGGTGGTGAAGATCGAAATCATGCCTTGCGGATCGAAGGTGGCAACCAATTCTTCGGCGCGTTGTTTCAAGGCTTCGCACTCCGCCAGCGTGGAGAAGTTTTCGACAACCAGAAAACCATCGCGTTCGTAGGAAGCAAGTTGTTCAGGAGTAAGAAGAGAATTCATGTTCAATCTGTGAATTAGCCATTGACCATTACGAATTGACCATTGTAGGTCAAGGGTAGAAAAACAACCTTCCCTGTTTGTTAATGGGTAATGGCGAATGGGTAATGGATAATTTGTACTCAGCATTCACCCGATCAACCCGCGCGCCACGGCCCATTGCACTAATCCGCAGCCGAAGATAATCACCACCGGGTTGAGCTTGGCGCGGAGCATCAGCAAAAAGGCCATCGTCGCCACGCCGTAACTGAGTGGTGAACTCAACCCCGATTTCGCCAGACTGACTCCGGCGGCGGCGAGCATTCCAACGACTGCCGGAGCGACTCCGGCCAGAAACGATTGCACCAGAAAGTTCGTGCGAAACCGATTGAGCGACGCTCCGGCAATGACGGTCATGATGAACGAAGGCAAAAACGCGGCAATCGTCGCCGCCACGGCGCCAAACAGCCCAGCGACTTTGTACCCGATGAAGGTTGCCGTAATCAGCACCGGCCCCGGCGTGATTTGTCCAAACGCCATGCCATCGGCAAAGGTCTGGTGATCCATCCAGCGATGGACTTCGACAATGTCGGTTTCGATCTGCGGAATCATGACGAAACCGCCGCCAAACGTGACCGTGCCGACGCGGAAAAAAATCATAGTCAGTTTCCACACCGTCAGCAGCTTGCCCAACATCGCCGACCAGTTCAGCAAAAACAGCGCAGGCAAAAACGGCATCAGCGCCAGCCAGACAAAACTGTTCAGTTTGTCCGGCAATTTGGGCAGTTTTTGAGTCACGCCTTTTTTTCCGGCAATCGGCAAAAACGGTTCGTGATGATCTTCTGAATGATCTGTGTTTGCGTCGTCGCCGTCATTGCTGTCAGTGCTGGGTTCCGGTTTGGGGAATGCCTTGCTGGGACGTTTCTCTTCCTTGTCGCCATCGGTGGGTTTGGTTGGCAGTGAAACTTCGACCTTGTATTCGTTGGCCAGCTTGTCTTTGCTTTCGATCAGGTCAGCGGCGTTCTGACGAGCTTGCTGTTCCAGAGCGACTTCGCGGGCGCTGACGTGACGCTCCTTGCGCAGCTTTTGCCGAATCTGCTGCCGCGCGCGCGTTTTGTAAAACTGAATGAAGATGCCTATGACGCCTGCGATCAACACGACTTCGGCAATGGTCGTCGCCGTGAAAATCAGCATGAATCCGGCGGCTACGCCCAATTCCAAATGCCATTGTTGCTGCATCGCCGTTTTGCCTAGCCTGGTGACGGTGGCGGCGATCAATCCGACGACGGCGGCGTTGAAGCCTTGAAAGATTCGTTGCGCATCCGGGAATTTGTACAGGTAACTGTGCGCAATGGTCAGCCCGATCATCATCAAAAACGAAGGCAGGATGAAGCTGAAGACCGAGACTGCTGCGCCTCGCACACCGCATAATTTCAATCCCACGTAAGTCGAGGCGTTCGCGGCATTCGCTCCGGGCAAGCTCTGCGCCAGCGACACGGCATCAAGAAATTCTTCCTCGGTCATCCACCGTTTCTGGTGAACGACCAAGCGACGAATCTGAGAAATGACAGCGATGCCTCCGCCAAAACCTGTCACGCCGAGTCGGAAAAACGCTTTGGCCAGCGCGCGCCATTCGACGGCGGCTTCTGCGGGCACAAATTGAGAAGCGATCCATTCGCGCAACCAGCGAAAACTGCCAGCGAACATGGAAATCAGGGACGACTTGGATTCGGTTATTTCGACTTTCTCGTTCACGTGAGGAAATGCTTTCACTACTAATGGTCACGAATTAACACGAATTGGGAACCGGAAATCAATGACAAGGAATTGAGATTTCCGTCTGATTTCATTCGTGGTCATTGGTGTTTATTCGTGGTTGGTTTCTTGTTCTGAAAGTTTATAGAATCCGGCCATGCCAAATTCACAATCCAATCAACGAATTGCAATTATCGGCGGGACAGGCGATCAGGGCAAAGGCCTGGCGTTGCGCTGGGCAAAAGCCGGGTTCGATATCATCGTCGGTTCACGCGCCACCGAACGCGCCGAAGACGCCGCCAAAGACATGAAAGAAATTTTGGCCAAGGCAGGTTTTCCCGACGCAGCCGTCAGCGGAGCGCACAATCTGGAAGCCGCCGCCAGTTCCAATCTTGTCGTGCTGACGGTTCCCTTCGCTGCGCAAATCAACACGCTGAAAGAAATACGCGACAAGTTACAACCGGGCACAGTGCTGATTGACGTAACCGTGCCACTGGAACCGGCGGTCGGCGGCAAACCTACACGCGTATTGGGCGTGTGGGCAGGTTCGGCGGCGGAACAGTGCAAGGAACAAGCGCCCGACACTGTGATTGTCGTTTCGGCGTTTCACAACGTAGGCGCGGAGGCTCTGGCCGATCTTTCGCACGAAGTCGAATGCGATGTGATCGTGTGCGGCGACAAAAAAGACGCCAAAGAAATGGTTCGCCCATTGGTTGCCGCCATTCCCGGTTGCCGGTTTGTGGACGGCGGCGTGCTGGCGAATTCGCGCACCGTCGAAGCGATGACCGCGCTGCTGATCGGCATCAACATACGCTACAAAGGCCACACCGGGATTCGTATCACCGGCATCAACTAACCATTGGGCCATTGGGAATGCTGAACGAAGCGTCTATTTTCGCTCGCGTGGATGAACTGGCCGAAGAGATGGTCGAGTTTCTGCGGCAGCTTGTTCGCATTCCGACCGTCAATCCTCCCGGAGAACATTACGCTGATTGCGCTAACTTGATCGGCGCGAAACTGAAAGAATTCGGCTACGAAACGGAATTCGTCACCGCTGAAGGTTTGCCGGAATGCTCGACGCAATTTCCGCGCGTCAACGTCATTGGGCGAAAACGCGGCGAACGCGCCAACCCGACGCTGCATTTCAATGGCCATCTGGATGTTGTGCCTGCTGGCGAAGGCTGGACGTTTGACCCCTTCGCTGCTGTCGTTCGTGACGGTCGAATTTACGGACGAGGCGTGACCGATCAAAAAGCCGGAATTGCCGCTTCGATTTTCGCCATTGAAGCCATTCGCCGCGCGGGCGTGAAACTCTTCGGTTCCGTCGAACAAAGCGCAACCGTTGACGAAGAAAGCGGTGGATTTGCCGGAGTCGCATATCTGGCCGCCAATGGTCACTTTCGCCACGAAGCGATTGATTACGTCGTCATCACCGAGCCGCTGGATTACGACCGCATTTGTCTTGGGCATCGCGGCGTGTACTGGTTTGAAGTACTGACGCGCGGGCGCATTGCACACGGCAGCATGCCGTTTTTGGGCGTCAGCGCGATTGATCGAATGGCGCGCTTTATCGCCAGCATCGAACACGAATTGAAACCGAAGCTCGCACTTCGTCGAACTCGTATGCCAGTCGTGCCCGAAGCCGCGCGTTCGGCGACAATCAACGTCAATGCGATTTCCGGCGGCCAGCCGATTGACGCGCAGCAAACGCCTTGCGTCGCCGATCTTTGCCGAGCGGTTTTCGACCGCCGCTTTCTGCTGGAAGAGTCGTTTGATGACGTGCGACGGGAAGTACTGGAATTACTCTCCCAACTGCAAACTGCCGACGAAGAGTTTCGTTACGAGTTAAAGGATTTGATGACCGTCCATCCAACAATGACCGCGCCGGAATCAAAATTGGTGACAACGATGGCTTCGGCGATCACTTCATCCGTTGGGCAACCGCCTCCGCTGATTGCCAGTCCGGGAACTTATGACCAGAAACACTTCGCGCGCATTGCGGGCATCGAACAATGCATCGCTTACGGGCCGGGCATTCTGAATCTGGCGCACCAACCGGATGAGTATTGCGAGATCGAACATTTGATTTTATCGTGCAAGGCAATGGCGCTGGGCGCGATTCGATTACTGGGAGTGACCTGAAACCCAATGAATTATGAACGACTTTTTCGACTGGACGGCCGTGTCGCCGTCGTCATCGGCGCAGGTTCCGGCATTGGCCGATCCGTCGCCAAAGGTTTGGCCGCACACGGCGCGTTTGTTGTTTGCGCCGATGTGAAACCCGAATTGGCCGAAGCGACAGCGCGCGAAATTGGCGAACTCGCCGAAGTCCGCACGGTGGACGTGACCAAAACCGAAAGCGTCAAAGCTTTGTTTCAATCCGTTGCCGCCGAACGCGGCAGCGTAGACATCACCGTTGCCACACCAGCGATCAACGTGCGCAAACCGCTGCTGGATTACACCGACGAAGAATTCGACCGCGTCATCGCCGTCAACCTGAAAGGAACGTTGGCCGTCTTGCGTGAAGCCGGCCAGATCATGGCGGCGCAAGGTCGCGGCAGCATCATCGTTTTTTCTTCGATTCGTTCGCTGGTGGTCGAACCCGGGCAAGGCGTGTACGCCGCAACGAAATCCGGCATGGTGCAAATGGTTCGCGCGCTGGCGGCGGAACTTGGCCAGAAAGGCGTTCGCGTCAATGCGGTTGCGCCCGGCGTAGTGGACACACCGCTGACGCGACCGATCAAAGACAAACCGGACTGGTACAACGCTTACGCCGACCGAAACGCACTGAAACGTTGGGCGAGTTCTGACGAAATGGCCGGAGCCGTGATCTTTCTGGCTTCGGATGCTGCCAGTTACGTCACCGGTACCGTGCTGTTCGTGGATGGCGGATGGACGGCAGTTGATGGACGTTTCGCGCCGCCCCTGTAAAACCATGCCAACGATTTTCTCGCACGCAATCCTTTCCACAGCGCTTGGCGCGGCATACGCGACCGAACCGATGCCCAAACGATTTTGGTTTCTGGCGGCGATGTGTTCCGTGTTGCCGGATTTTGACGTGCTGGCGTTCAACCTGGGCATTCCGTATCGCAGCGTGTGGGGCCATCGTGGGTTCACGCATTCGGCACTGTTTGCCGTGTTGGCAGGATGCGTCATTGCCTGGACAGCGTTTCGGCAGGAAGAACTGGTAACGATGAAGCGGAGCCGAATTTCGCTGGCGATCTTTTTCAGTGTGGCAATGATGTCGCATCTGGCGTTGGATTCGCTGACCAACGGTGGTTTGGGAGTGGCGGCGCTCTGGCCGGTTGAAACGGCGCGGTACTTTGCACCTTGGCGGCCAATTCGGGTTTCCCCCATCGGCGCAGATTTTTTCAGTGCGTATGGGATGATGGTGCTGGTGGATGAAATTATCTGGATTTGGCTGCCCGCTGTAACGCTGGTCGCGGTTGCCAAACTCTTTCATCGAATCGTTCGCAGCAAAACCAACTGATCGTTATGCCTCTTTCACCGTACACCGATTTCACGCGGGAAGAATGGAGTCAATTGCGCAACTCCACGCCGTTGACGTTGACCGAAGAAGACCTGGCGAATCTGCGCGGCATCAACGAACGAATCTCGCTCGGCGAAGTCGTGGAAATTTATCTGCCGCTGTCGCGTTTGCTGAACCTGTACGTGGCCGCAACGCAAAGCCTGCACGAAGCGACGCATACTTTCCTCGGCGATTCGACGGCCAAAGTTCCTTACGTCATTGGCATTGCGGGTAGCGTCGCTGTCGGGAAAAGCACGACCGCACGCATCCTGCAAGCATTGTTGGCGCGATGGCGCAATCATCCAAAAGTGGATTTGATTACGACCGATGGTTTTCTGTATCCCACAGCCGTGCTGGAAGCGCGCGGGTTGATGAAACGCAAAGGCTTTCCCGAAAGTTACGACCGGCGGCGATTGGTCAAATTCGTCGCCGACGTGAAATCCGGCGAACCAAAAGTCATTGCGCCGATTTATTCACATCTGATTTACGACATTGTGCCCGATCAGGTGCAGGTGGTGCGCCAGCCGGACATCATGATTGTCGAAGGTTTGAACGTGTTGCAGACCGGCGTCGGCACTGCGGAAAACGATTCGCCGATTTTCGTTTCCGATTATTTCGACTTTTCGATTTACGTGGACGCCGAAGAAGAAGACATCAAAACGTGGTACGTCAACCGCTTTCTGACGCTGCGCCGAACGGCGTTCCGCGATCCGATTTCGTATTTTCACCGCTACGCCACGCTGTCTGACGAAGAAGCTCGCCACACGGCGTTGAAGATTTGGGAGGAAATCAACGGATTGAATTTGCGCGAAAACATTTTGCCGACTCGCAGCCGCGCGCACCTGGTTCTGGAAAAAGGGCTGGATCATTCCATCCAACAGGTCAGATTGCGAAAGCTTTGATTCAACGCAGCGGTTTGTACCAACTCGCCAACCGATTAGGATCAACGCCCAGCCAGTACAACACCTGCATAGTAACCCACAACGCAAATGTGCTAATGAAGCGTCCTTCAAATCGCCGCGAAGATGTTACCGCCACAGCCGGCAAACGCACGAATGTTCCTGTCCGCTTCATTCGACTGTACAAATCACAATCTTCAAAAATCGGATAATCCCGATACCCGCCCAACTGCTCAAACACGTTTCGCCGAATGAAGATCGCCGAATCGCCATAACACATTCCGCCCAGCCGCAGCAGTGGATAAAGTTTTGTCAGCAATTTCGCCTCGCGCGTTTCCCCGTCAAACGCCAGGCTGAAATTGCCGCCGCAAACTCGCTGGTCTTGCAGCAAACTTTCAATCATCGCCAACGCTTCTTCAGGCAGTTCAGTGTCGGCGTGCAGAAACAACAGCACGTCACCCTTGGCGGCTTGCGCTCCGGCATTCATTTGCCGCCCTCGTCCGCGCGAAGCCGTCACCACTGGCCAGCCGCATGCTCCAACCAGATCAACCGTGTCGTCTGCGCTGCCGCCGTCAGCAACGATCACCTCAAATTCGCCGGAGAGCTTTTGCCCGGAGAGCTTTTGCAATGAAGCGGCGAGACTGTTGATTCTCGCCGCTTCATTGAGCGTTGGAATGATGATCGAAACTTTCACGGTCAGGGACTGATCAAATCGGCGTTGGCTCGTTGAATTTCTTCGGGAAAGGTTTTCAGCGCAACAGCGATGCGGGATTGCAATTCTTTGACGAGGTCGGGATGCCGCTCGGCGACATTGAAATTTTCGCCAGCGTCAATCGTCATATCGTACAGCTCCGGGCGAGCGAGTTTATTGTTCTTTTGCTGCCCGGAAGCTGCGGTATAACGCGGGATGTTCCAGCGGGCGACGTGAATCTTCCAAGGTCCCCAGCGTGCAGTTTGCAAAAACTCCTTGTCAAAAAACAGGTACAGATTTTCGGGCGGCTTTTTTGTCCGCCCCAACAAAAACGGCAAGGCGTTTTTGCCATCCAGCGTCAGTTTCGATGCCGCTGCCGGATTTTTGTCTCCGGCAATTGCCAGCGCCGTTTGAAAGAAATCAATCGTCGCCAACGGTTCATCCGACACGCTGCGCGGTTTGATCTTGCCCGGCCAGCGAGCAATGAACGGCACACGCACGCCGCCGTCATAAGTCCAGCCTTTGCGCCCGCGCAATTCGCCCGGACTGCCTTGATACCAGGGGCCGTTGTCGCTGGAAAACACGACCAACGTGTCTTTATCCAATCCCAGCCGTTTCAATGCCGCCAGAATTTCGCCTGTGCTCCAATCCAGTTCTTCGACCACATCGCCATAAGCGCCCGCCGCCGATCTGCCTTTGAACTTTTCGGAAGCGAAGAGCGGGATGTGCGGCATGTTGTGCGGCAGATACAGAAAAAACGGTTTGCCTTTGTTTTTTTCGATGAAGGTGATGGCTTCCTGCGTGTAGCGCAAGGTCAGAGTTTCCTGCTTGACCGGCTGTTCGATGATTTCCGTTCCGCGCCACAACATCGAAGGTTGCATGTCGTTGCTGTACGGAATGCCGAAGTAAACATCGAATCCGCGATCTGTCGGACGATACGGAGCCAGATGTCCCAGATGCCATTTGCCGATGGCCGCCGTTGCATAACCGCGCGCTTTCAAGGCTTCGGAAATCAACGTCTCATTCGTCGGCACGCCGGTCTTGTCCTGAAACGTCAGCACATTCGACAAGTGCATTTGTTCAATGCCCATGCGAGCGGCGTAACGCCCGGTCATCAACGCTGCGCGCGAGGGCGTGCAAACCGGCGAAACCGAATAAAAATTCGTCAGCCGCAAACCTTCTGCCGCCATTCGATCCAGATTGGGCGTCTTGATCGCTTTTGAACCAAAGCAACTCAAGTCGCCATAACCAAGATCATCGGCATAAATGAAGATGATGTTTGGAGATTGTTGCGCCGCTGCTGTTTTGGGCGATGGCCAAAAAGCCACCAGCGCACACAGAAACAGAAAAACCAGCTTTGAGCGTCGAAAAGGAAAGCCGTCGAGTTTCATTGATAAGTCGCCTTTTTCAGTGGTTGATCGTTTTTGAAGCGGCGCGATTGTAGTGGATGGCTGGTCAATCGGCCAGACTTTCAATATGCCATCCGATATGACATAAATCTTCTTGCGTTCGTTGACCGTACTCTCTGCTGGCCGTGACAAACACTTGGCCAATTTCATCAAAATTCGAACCGTTATGATAAACAACGATAGATTGATTCGCGCTTGTCGCCGGCTGCCGGTTGATCGTGCGCCGGTGTGGATGATGCGCCAGGCCGGGCGGTATTTGCCTGAATACCGTGCCGTGCGCGGCAAAACCGATTTCCTGACACTGTGCAAAACGCCTGAACTGGCTGCCGAAGTTTCCATGCAGCCTTACGACATTTTGGGCGTGGACGCTGTGATCATGTTTTCCGACATCTTGATTCCCGTCGAAGCAATGGGCGTCAAACTGGACATCATCGAATCGCGCGGCCCGGTGATTGAAACTCCTGTTCGCAGCGCCGAACAGGTCGAAAAGCTGATTGTCCCCGATCCGGTGGAAAAAACCGGGTTCGTAATGGATGTCATTCGCTTGTTGCGTCACCAGCTAGACCATAGAGCGCCGCTGATCGGGTTTGCTGGAGCGCCGTTTACGCTGGCTTCATATCTGATCGAAGGCGGCACGTCGCGCAATTTCGCCGAAATCAAACGCATGATGTTTGCCAATCCGGCGTTGCTGCATCGTTTGCTGGAAAAGATTGCTGACACCGTCACCGATTACTTGAACGCCCAGATCGAAGCCGGCGCACAGGTCGTGCAATTGTTCGACACCTGGGCGGGCGAATTGTCAGCGGGTGATTACGAAGAATTTGCGCTGGCTTACCATCAACGCGTGTTTTCGCGGCTACATCGCGGACCGGACAATTTGACCGTTCCGGCGATTTTGTACATCAACGGGTGCAGCGCCGTGCTGGAACAGATGGCCGAATCCGGCGCGAACGTTTTGAGTCTGGACTGGCGAATTGACATTGCCGAAGCTCAGCGACGATTGCACGCCGCCGGATTCGACAAACTGGCTTTGCAGGGAAATCTGGACCCGTGCGCGTTGCTTGGCACGCCGGAAACCATTGCCGAAGGCGTCCGCGAAATCCTGCAAAAAGCTGGTCCGACCGGCCACATCATGAATCTTGGGCACGGCATTATGCCGATGGTTCCGGTTGAAAACGCTCGCGCATTTATCGAAACCGCAAAAGCGGGAATCAAAGAAGCAGCTTGATTGAATATGTTCACCAAACTTACCGAATACGAAGGCATCACGGAATACAAACTCGACGCAAATGACCTGAAGGTCTTGCTTGTCCCTCGCCGGGCGGCTCCGGTGGCGGCATTTATGGTCGTGTACCGTGTCGGTTCGCGCAATGAAGCCGTAGGCCACACCGGCGCGACGCATTTGCTGGAACACATGCTGTTCAAAGGAACTCCGACGTATAACAAACAAAACGGCACGCAAATCGCCGCTGTGTTGCAGAAACAAGGCGCAGTTTTCAACGCTGACACCTGGTTTGATCGAACCCGATATTACGAAATGTTGCCGAGCGACCAGCTTGAACTGGCCATTCATCTGGAAGCCGACCGCATGCGAAATTCCTTCATCGCTGACAGCGACCGCCAGTCGGAAATGACCGTCGTTCGCAACGAACTGGATCGCGGCGAAAACGAACCATCGCGCATTCTGGACGAGCGGTTATGGGCAATGGCATTCCGCGAACATCCGTATCATCACCCGACGATCGGTTGGCGCTCGGACGTAGAAGGCGTGCCGACTTCGCGGCTGAAAGAGTTTTACGATGTCTATTACCACCCGAACAACGCTACGGCGATTGTTGTAGGCGATTTTGACAATCAAGCGGCGCTGGATTTAATCGCCAAACATTTCGGCCAAATCCCTGCATCGCCGCAACCGATTCCGCCGATGTACACGACCGAACCGAAACAGGAAGGCGAAATCCGATTCAAGCTTCGCCGCGCTGGCCAATTGGGCTTGGTCGAAATTGGTTGGCGAATTCCGCACGCCAGGCACGAAGACACGGCGGCATTGACCTTGCTGGATCACGTGTTGTCGGCGGGCGTGACTTCGCGGCTATATCAGGCTTTGGTCGAAACACAGCTTGCAGTGGACGAACACGCGCAGTCGAATCAATTTGTGGACGCCGGATTGTTCACGATTGACGTGACTTTGCGTCCGGGCGTCGAACACCCCGCTGCCGAACAAGCAGTTCTGGATGTCATCGAAAAACTGAAAACCGAAGACGTGCCCGACAAGGAATTGCAGAAGGCGAAGAATCTGATTTTGACGCAGATGATTTACGTCCGCGACAGCCCGTTTGGCGTCATCAGCGCCATCGGCGAAGCCGAAGCCTCCGCCGGTTGGCGTTCGTTTATTGACTTGCCCAAGGCGATTGAAACAGTGACGGCGGCTGACATTCGCCGTGTGACCAACGAATACTTCACCGAAGACAATCGCACCGTCGGCTGGTTCATCCCGAAAGAAGAAGAGTTTTTTGAATTGGAGGAAGCATGAAACTACAGTCCTTGCTGGCCGCATTGGCGCTCTGTACGTTTTTTGCGACTTCGGCATTCGCCGACGTTCGCACTGTCATCTTTGACAATGTGGCAACCGAAGTCGCTTCGCCACCAACAACGCTGGCAACCGGCGAAGACCTTTGGGTAACGCTGGCCGATCTAACCAAGGCAACGAAATTCGTACTGAAGCCACAAGGCGTTTGCCGCGATGAACTTTGTTTTCCAATTCCGAAAGCTCGCAAATCGGCTTTTCTCTCGCTGCAAGGCAAAATCACCTGGTTCAATTTGAGCGAGTTTGCGCGATTGACCAAACAGCCAACCGCTAATGACGCGGAACATGCTGTGTGGTTTTTCGGCCCTCGACCGGAAGAGCAAAACAGTTTTGTTTCTTCGTTGATGGCGCCGAATTTCCGTTTGCCGGATGCAACCGGCAAGATGCGCTCGCTTCGGGAATTTCGTGGCAAGAAAGTCCTGCTGCTGACCTGGGCTTCGTGGTGAGGCTGCCGATTTGATCTGCCAGGGTGGCAGACCCTTTACGCCGAACTGAAAAGCAAAAATTTCGAAATCATCTCTGTCGCGCAGGACACAGGTGGACTCAAGGACGCGGGCAAATGGATCGAAGCTGCCAAACCAGAATACACGGTGCTGATTGACGAAAAACATTTGGTCACTCGGCTGTATGACATGGTCAATGTGCCGACGGCGGTTTGGATCAATGAAAAAGGCCGCATCGTCCGCCCGAACGAAACCGCTTATGTGGACAATCGCTTCACTGGAATGCATAAACTGCAAGCCGAAGAATATCTGGCGGCCATACGAGATTGGGCGGAAAACGGCGACCGCAGCATTTACGCGCTCAGCGGAACGGAGTTGAAAGAGCGACTCGCTCCGCAAAATCCTGATTGGGCGCGCGCTTCGGCGGAATTCGGTCTGGCGGAATATCTGTACAAAAACAATCAAGCTGCGGCTTCGATCAAGCATTACAAAGAAGCTCAGCGGCTGAATCCCGACAACTGGAATTACAAACGACAGGCGTGGGCTTTGTCTGACGCTGAAAAGGATTACGGAACCAGCTTTATGAAAGAAGTTCAAAAGCTGAACGGCAAACCGTATTATCCGCCGCGCCGACTGCCCGAAACCAAAAAGAAGAATTAGGTCATTCAATGCACAGCAGTTCTTTTGCGTCTCGAACGCATCGTTATCAATTGGCCAACGGCATGACACTGTTGGTTCTGGAAAATCACTCAAACCCGACGATTTCGATGTCGGGATATTTGCGCGCGGGCGAATGTTTCAATCCGCCAGACAAAGACAGTCTGGCCGGAGTCACCGCCAGCATGTTGAACAAGGGAACGGTGCGCCGTTCCAAGCTGGAAATCGCCGAAGAACTGGAATCCGCCGGAGCGCGGCTTGGATTTTCGTCCAACAACTTCACGACTTCGATTAGCGGCCAATCGCTAAGCCGCGATTTGCCGATGGTGATCGCCACGCTGGCCGAAGAGTTACGCGAACCTGCTTTTCCTTCTGAAGAACTGGAAAAAATGAAGCAGCGGTTCATCGCCAGCATCAAGGAAGACCAGGACGACACGCGGTCGCGCGCTTACGAACGTTTATCGCAACTGGTTTTCCCGGTCGGTAACCCGTTTCATCGTTTGCCCGCCGAAACCACTTTGTCGCAGTTGGAACAGATCACTGCCGATGATGTGCATGAGTTTTACCATAACCATTATGGGGCTGAAGGCTTGTTGCTGATTGTAGTTGGGGATGTTCAACCGGACGAGACTCGCCGATTGATCGAAAAAAATCTGGGTGATTGGCAGGGCGCTGCCAAAAAGGAAATCAATTTGGCAGAAACTCCGCTGCAAACAGAACCGAAACGAGAAGTCGTTTTGATGAAAGACAAACCGAATTGCGATGTCATCATCGGGCATGCTTCGCGGCTGCGGCGAGCCAATCCGGATTATTTGGCAGCTTCCATCGCCAACAGCGCGCTGGGCCAATCCACTCTGTCATCGCGCTTGGGATTGAAAGTGCGCGACGAAATGGGGTTGACGTATGGAATCAGTTCCGGGTTTCGATCCGGCATCGGCGACGGCCCATTCACAATCAATGTAACGGTCGCTCCTGAAAACATTGATCCCGCAATTAATACAACGCTGGAAATCGTCAGCGAATACATCGCCAACGGCATTACCGAACAGGAACTGCAGGACGAACAATCTTCGATCATCGGCTCGTTCAAAATTGGTCTTGCGACTAACGCTGGAATGGCTGGTCAGATTGCCAACACTGAACTGTTTGAACTTGGCGCTGATTATCTGGACAAATTTCCGTCGTTGATTGCGTCCCTGACCAAACCGAAAATTGACGAAGCGATTCGCAAATACATTCACCCGGAAGTTGCGACGACGGTGATTGCCGGTACAGTGGCTGAATGATGAACACGGAATGATGAACGATGAAGCAGGCAAACGCATTGACTCATCCTTCATCATTCAAATTTCATCCTTTCTTTATGAAGCTCGGTATTCTTCTCTTCAATTTAGGTGGCCCAGAAACTCAGGCCGACGTTCGCCCTTTCCTGTTCAACCTGTTTTCCGATCCAGAAATCGTCCGGTTGCCGATTCGAGCGCTCCAAAAACCCCTGGCTTGGATTATTTCGACAGCGCGCGCGAAAAAGTCTGCGGCGAATTATCAACTGATCGGCGGCGGGTCTCCGCTCCGAAAAATCACGGATGAACAAGCCCAAGCCTTACAGCAAGAATTGATGCAGCGTGGTGTTGAAGCGAAGATTTACGTCGGCATGCGCTATTGGTTCCCATTCACATCCGAAGCGCTGGATCAAATCGAACGTGACGGCATCACGGATTTGATTCTGCTTCCGCTCTACCCACAGTTTTCAGTGTCAACGACCGGCTCCAGCTTCAAGGATTTTGACGAACAGATTGCCAAACGCGAGCAGCTAAAAAGCCTTGGCCGCCGCAACATTCTCAACTGGCACACCTTCGACAACTACATTGCCGCGCTTGCCGACCAAATTAATGACGAATTGGTCAATTTTCCAAATCCTGATCCGGCGCAAATTCATCTGCTCTTCAGTGCTCACAGTGTCCCGGTTAGCTACATTGAAAATGGCGATCCATATCTTCAGCATACCGAAGAAACAGTTCGGCTGGTCTCCGAGCGACTTGGCAACCGTTGCCCCGTTCATCTGAGTTTTCAGAGCAAGGTCGGCCCGGTGAAATGGCTGGAACCGGCAACCGATGTGAAACTGCGCGAATTGCGCGCGGTCGGCGTTGAGCAAGTTTTGGCAATTCCCATCAGCTTTGTCTCTGAACACATTGAAACGCTTTACGAACTGGACATCCTTTACAAAGACTTGGCCGAAGAGCTTGGGTTTGCCTGTTACCGTCGTGTTCCTGCCTTCAACACTGATTCACGTTTTATCTCGGCTCTGGCTGATCTGGTTTGTGAGAAACTGTGAGCCAATTCTGCGAAGCCTGAACAGGTTTGGCTATAATGCTCTCGCTTGTAACGTTCAGGGGAGTTTTCATCACATGCAAATTCGTTTCTCCGCATTCAACAGGACAGTTGTTGCCATAGTGCTTTTGCTATTGCTGTGTTTGCCTATATGCGCTCAGTCCAAATCCTCTATCAACGATACGCAGGTGGATGTTCTTGTTCAAGGCGCTATGGATTCCGAATTGCAGCCCTTACTGGCTGCGCTGGAAGAAAAAGAAGAGATTCAATTGGCTGCCTGGACTTTTTGGCGCGGCAAAATCGGCTCTAAAACAGTTGTGGTTTCACGCACTGAAATCGGAACCATCAACGCTGTTGCCGCGACCACTTTGGCCGTTACAACGTTCAAACCGAAACTGATTCTCAATCAGGGCACTGCCGGGGCGCACGATCCCGATCTCAAGGTTTTTGACATTGTGATAGGCGAAGCTTCCGTAGATTTCAGCGCTTACCGTTCGACCCACGCCGATGCCGGGGACGGAATTCACCAATCGCGGTGGTCGCAGATACAACACCGATTGCGATTGGATGGGAAAGAACAAGTTGCATTCAAGAACTTTTCAGGCGACGAAAACGCTCTAAAAACAGCAATGAATACTCCATACAAACGTGGTCGTGTCGTCAAGGGAATCATTGGCTCCGCTTTCGAGTTCAACAAGGAAATTGATCGAATGGCCTGGGTGCGAAAAACTTTCGGCACAGCGTCTGAAGATATGGAAAGCGCGTTTGCCGCTGGAACAGCCGCCGGATTCAAGACCCGCTTTCTGGCCATTCGCATAATTTCCAATTCGGAATTTTATGCGCCGAAATTTGAAGAAATCGCCGGTGAGTACTGTGCCGCGTTTGTTGTGGACGTGATCAAAAGACTGAAATGAACTACACTGACAACCGATTCATCTGCGTTCCAATCACGGAGACGAATGCCGAATCCTTTCTTTCCGCCATTCTTGAGGCATCTCAACTCGCCGATATAGTCGAATTGCGACTGGATTATTTGTCCACTCAAGACCGTTCAAGTGTAATCGCAAGGTTACCCGCTCTTACCGTCAATACCGCGTGCAAAGATTTGCTTTTGACGTTTCGCCCTCGTGAACAAGGCGGGCAGCAGGATTTGAGCTTGGAAGATCGCCAGGATTTCTGGAGAAATTTACCGCCAGAGGTTATCGCCGCAACTCGTTTTGTTGATTTTGAATTCGATCTTGTAGAAAGCTGGAATGGTATTTCGCCGGTTCCGTGGGAGAAAGTGATCTGTTCCTGGCACAACTTTGAGGAAACACCTAATGATTTGCCTGCTCGGTATGACCGCATGGCGACCACTCCAGCCGCCATTGTCAAAATTGCAACGATGGCCAATCGAATCACCGACTGCCTTAAGACATTCGAATTGATTCACTACGCCAAAGACAAAAAACCTGTTATCGCATTGGCAATGTCTTTGGCCGGGGTTTCGACTCGTATACTTTCACTAGCCAGCGGAGCCATGCTTACATTCGGCTCTTTGCGAAAAGGAGCCGAAAGCGCAGCAGGCCAAATCACTGCCAGCGATCTGAGGAACCTTTATCGAATCAAACAACTTAATAGCGATTCAGAAATTTTGGGCATTATTGGTTATCCGGTTGGTCATTCGCGCTCTCCGTTGATGCACAACACTGTACTGTCATTGCATGGACTCAATGCTGCTTATTTACCTTTTGAAGTTCAGGACGCAGGCGAATTCATCAC
>ERZ1066126.56-NODE-56-length-97136-cov-16.809396_pt1 | contig 97136 bp, 80 predicted proteins | sample MGYA00382773_ERZ1066126 | MGnify/ENA primary metagenome ERZ1066126 (study PRJEB33369, sample SAMEA5778356) | biofilm metagenome | biome: Industrial cooling water; feature: Water cooling tower basin; material: Biofilm | place: United Arab Emirates | collected... | reverse complement strand
GACGGTCAAAGACGATGGAACTTTAGGTACGATTGGTCAAGTTAGCCCGAAATAAATTAGTTACTACTGGGAGCGTGGTCGGCGTTAATGCTTAAATATTTGCCAAACTCCCTGTAGGAGAGGAAGGCTAAAGCAACAGGTACGCTACCTAAGTTGAACAACTATGTTGGCAAATACTGGGGTACTAATGGAGATATCTTTAGCGTTCTTTCAAATTTGCCACCTGTATCGGGTAAGGGGGATCTGCTGATGTTCTCGAACATTTCGACAACCTCTAGGTCCGGTCGTTCTTGAGGATATTCCAGATCCTTTTGGGGCTGACAGAACAACACAACTTCTTGGTTTAGCCATACCACAATCAAAAGGGACATTTAGATATGATGCGGCTACAGATTCTGTCAAGTTAACCTGGACTAGAGAGTCTGAAACAGTTCAAATATTTGTAAGCTACGGCGATCGAGGAATTGAAGAGAGATTTTAGGTAATACTTAAGATGTAACGATCGAAGTGTAAGTAGTCCACTTTCAGCCAGAATTATTTGTAACTATAATCTCATTTGAGCCAGAACGTAAGTGCAACCAGTCTGCGATCGCAGACTTTGAGCCAGGATTAATTGCAAATATAGAGGTAAAAAACGAACTTTTATCTATCTAAGGAAACCCCATGATTTTCCGCAGCACAGAACCAAATATCTCCATCCCCGAACAGCCCCTAACATCTATTATATTGCAGCGATCGCAAGAATTTGCTGACAAAAAGGCGATGATTGACGGGCTAACCGAGCGAACGATAACTTATAAAGAACTAGCAGACTCAATTAATAAAGTAGCTGCTGGTTTGGCAGCGCGGGGTTTTTCTAAGGGGGATGTAGTTGCTATTTATAGCCCTAACTGTTTGGAATATCCCATCGCATTTCAGGCGATCGCCCTTTTAGGTGGAATTAGCAGTACGGCAAATCCATCTTATACAGCTAGCGAACTTGCATATCAATTAAATGATGCTGGTGCTAAATATTTGCTGACAGTACCCCAACTACTAGAGCGCGCATTAGAAGCTGCCCGACAGTCAAAAGTTGAATCAGTATTTGTGTTTGGTAACGCTACAGGTGCAATCCCATTCTCTGTACTTTTAGAAGATTTTGACTCAGTACCAAAAGTAGAAATTAATCCAAAAGAAGACGCGGTTGCTTTACCTTATTCTAGCGGCACAACTGGTTTGCCTAAAGGTGTCATACTGACACACTATAATCTAGCAGCCAACGTGTACCAACTTTCAAACCGTGAGTTAATAAGTCCAGCAGACACAATTATTGCGGTTCTTCCATTCTTTCATAGCTACGGGCTGCAAATTTTCTTAAACTATAGCCTTTATTGCGGTGCTACCGTAGTTGTGATGCCGCAATTCGATCTAGAGACTTTTTTGAGACTAGTGCAGAAGTATAAAATTACTCGCGCTCCTTTAGTACCTCCAATAGTCTTAGCCTTAGCAAAACAACCAATAGTAGATAAATACGATCTTTCTAGCTTAAAGATAATTACCAGTGGAGCTGCACCGCTAGGTAATGAACTGACCTTAGAATGCGAACAGCGTTTAAATTGTGTCGTCAAGCAAGGCTACGGTTTGACAGAAACCAGCCCAGTAACGCATATCAACCCTGACGAACGGGAAAAAATCAAACCCGGTTCTGTTGGCCCCTGCATGAGAAATACTGAATGTCAAATTGTAGATATTGAAACAGAGAAACCCTTGGGTTGCCATGAGCAAGGGGAGCTATGGATTCGCGGGCCGCAAGTGATGAAAGGGTATTTAAATAACCCATCAGCGACTGCAAAAGTAATTGATGCCGATGGTTGGTTTCACACTGGCGATATAGCTTATGTAGATGAAGATGGTTATTTTTACATAGTTGACCGAATTAAAGAGTTAATTAAATACAACGGATATCCAATTGCGCCAGCAGAACTAGAGGCTGTATTGTTATCCCATCCAGCAATAGCTGATGCTGCCGTCATCCCCAGTCCCCATCCCAGCACGGGTGAAGTTCCCAAGGGTTTTGTTGTCCTCAATAGCGTTGCTACTACAGGGGAAATTATGGAATTTGTAGCAGGACTTGTCGCACCACATAAAAGAATCCGTCGGTTGGAAATTGTCGATAAAATACCCAAATCGGCTTCTGGTAAAATTTTGCGTCGGCTTTTAGTGCAACGAGAAATAGCAAACATAGGAGAGAATCCGCCAGAAACTCAATTGACTCAAAATTTGCAGTTGCTTCAAAAATTAACGTCTGACTCTGACGAAACAAAACGTCAAGAACTTTTAGTTAATTACATCAGAGAAAAAGTCGTCAAAGTTTTAGGATTAGATAAATCCCAACATCTAAATTTACAAAAGCCACTTCAGGAAATGGGTTTCAATTCTCTGAGCAATATCGACTTGAAAAACCAAATTGACGTTGAAATTGGTGTAAACTTACCTATAGAAACTTTGCTATCAGGGTCAAGCATTCAGCAATTGGCAGATATATTGCTCGAACAATTAACATCAAAAAGCATTGCAACTAATGATGTCATAAATTTAGAAGCTGAGGCGATCTTAGACCCTGTAATTTACTCAAAACATAATAATAACTCATTCAATACTGAACCAACAGCTATTTTCCTCACAGGAGCAACGGGATTTTTAGGAGCTTTTTTACTGCAAGAGCTTCTGCAACAGACTCAAGCTGATATTTATTGCTTAGTTCGTGCTGCCGATCGCGATTCTGCTCGTAGCAAAATCCAAAATAATTTAGAAAAATATGAGATTTGGCAGGATGCCTTTCGGAGCAAAATTATTCCGGTTTTAGGCGATTTATCTAAATTTCAGTTGGGGTTATCAACTGAAGACTTTCAAAAGATCGCTAGTCAAATCAATGTAATTTATCATAGTGCAGCTTGGCTAAATTATGTTTATCCCTACGCGGCTTTAAAACCTAGCAATGTTTTGGGAACGCAAGAAATTCTCCGCTTGGCAAGCTTTGGTAAAGTTAAGCCAGTACATCATATTTCTACCGTTGCTGTTTTTGAGTCATCTTTTTATTGGGGAAAAACAGTTAGCGAATCAAACCCACTTGCTCATAGCGATGGAATGAAACTTTCTTATTCTCAAAGTAAATGGGTTGCAGAAAAATTAGCTCAAATAGCACGCGATCGAGGTATTCCCGTTTCTATCTACAGACCACCCTTTATTTCTGGTCACAGTCAAACAGGTGCTTGGTATACAGATGATGTGATTTGTCGAACGATCGCAGGTTGCATCCAATTGGGTTGTATGGCTAGTATAACTGACATATTAGATTTATCCCCTGTGGATTATGTCAGTAAAAGCATTGTCTATTTATCGAGACAACGCAAAGCTCTTGGTAAATCTTTCCATTTAAACAATCCTCAACCTATTTCTTGGAATCAGCTAACTGATTTTATTCGTTCTTTAGGCTATCCCATTCAGCATATTTCTTATCAAGATTGGCAGACACATCTGAGTAATCAAGCGCGATCGCGATCGAATCCTTTATATCCTCTTTTACCTTTCTTTCTCAAAAATTCGAGCAAGCATCAACAAGCTAGAGAACCAAAAATTAGCTGTCAAGCAACGCAGACCGCGCTAGCAGAAAGTTCAATTATTTGTCCTCCGGTAGATACTAAATTACTGAATACCTATTTTGACTACTTTATTCGTAGTGGTTTTTTAGATGCGAAACGATCGTAATTCATCTTAAAGAATCTGCTTGAATATTCGGTCGCTAAAGAGTATTCTACAAGCAACACTCAATCGTAAATAGTGCCACTCATGACGAAATGGTTTCAAAACAAATATTGGCAGTGGGGACTGCTGTTAATTAGCAATTTTTTTCTACTGCAAGCAGGGTCAGCTAGGGCAGTTCCAGAAATTTTAGTACCACCGTCACCATTCAAGGGTTTGAATGGTTTGAGGTTTGATTCTACAGGACAGCTATATGTAGGCAGTGTAGCCGAGCAAACTATATATAAAGTTGATGTCGCAACAGGTAAGTACGAGGTTTTTCTCAAGTCCCCTGACGGTCAAGCTGACGATTTTATTTTTACACCAAATGGTCAAATTTTTTACACCGCTTTACTTAGCAGTGAAGTAAGAACTTTTGACTGCCAGGCAAACAAGGTAACAACAATTGCGGCTGGCATACCAGCTGTCGATCCGATCGCCCAAGATAAAAGCGGTCGCATCTTCATCGGTCAAAGTCTCAGTTTAAAGAATACCGGACTTTATGAGCTTGACCCCACAGGGCAAAATTCCCCGCGTTTGATTCTCAACAAACCAGGATTAAATGCTTTTGATTTTGGTAGTGATGGACTCCTATACAGTCCGCTTCAGTTTACAGGGGAAATTATCAAAATTAATGTCGATACAGGTGCGATCGCGCGTGTTGCATCGGGATTGACTAGTCCAACTGCTGTCAAGTTTAATTCTAAAGGCGAATTATTTGCCCTAGATGCGGCAACTGGTGAAGTTGTGAAAGTAGATGTTGCCACAGGTCAAACAAAAGCGATCGCTCAGTTGCAACCAGGATTAGATAACCTCACCTTTAGTCCTACCGATTTGTTATATGCCAGCAACTTTGTCGATAGCGATATCAACGAAGTCAATACACAAACAGGTCGCGTCCGAAAAGTTGTAAACAGTGGAGGACTGACAGCACCAGGCGGACTCGCCGTTTATGACAACTCGCTTTACGTCGCAGACACGAATTCCTATCGAATTTTAGATCGAAAAACCGGACGCATACAGCAGACGATCCGCAGTATTGTTACACTCATTCAAAATCCTCTAACCGTCTCGGTGAATGACTCAAATGCAATTGTCAGCAGTTGGTTTGCTGGTGCTGTGCAACGATTGAATCGAGAAACAGGAGCCGTACTGAATACCTATACAGGCTTTGGCGTACCTTACGACGCGATTGAGTTAAAGAATGGCAGTATTGTAGTAGCCGATTGTGCTTTGGGTCAGTTGACTCAGATTGTAGATACAAAAGGTACTAACCGCCGCACGGTAGCAAAAGGTTTAGCTTGTCCCACGGGCTTAGCTCTGGTGAATAATACTACTGTGTTAGTGACGGAATTTCTGAGCAACTCTCTCTCGCGGGTCGATTTAACGACAGGACAGCGTACCGTTATTGCCAAGAATTTATCCTCGCCAGAAGGTGTTGCTTATCATGCGGATGGAATTGCCGTAGTAGCTGAAACTGGTACGCAAAGCGTCAGAGCTATCGATCTTAATACTGGAAAGAGTTTAACCCTAAAGCAGAACTTACCAATCGGCTTAGCGGGCTTTCCAGGTGGACCCCCACCTTATGGACTCACAGGAGTGGCGATCGCCGGGGACACAGTTTACATAACTGGCGATTTGGACAATTCCATTCGGACGCTTAAGCTAGACTCCAGCATTCGCCACAAGCTCAGGAGAGGTTTGAAGTAATCAAATCTTGCTAGCGGACAGAACAAGTAGCAGGGGTAGACCAGGCATTATCAGGAGTCGAGGTCGGTGCTTGTGCGACTAAAGTAATATTACCATTGCTGTCCGATATCCATCCTTGCGCCTCTACTATTTCCTTTTGGGAGGGCTTGACAGCTTTTGCATTTTGCCAGTTCTCTCCTATCTTGCCTCTACTTTCGTCAATAGCTGAATTCTCCACTGAGGAATCTAATGCTACCCAATCTACCTGCACGTTGTTATTTGTGAGAACATCGTTAGGGTTAGGTGGCAAGCCGCCACGTCCGGTAATAATAAATTGGCTTGGATTGTCTCCTGTACGAGGCTGGCAGGCTTGAGAAACTTCGGTTGTGACTAGTACAGAAGGCAGGTTGACTAAACCAGGATTGAGTTCGACTTCCGGCGTATTGATGTTTATTGTACCGCTCAAATCAGGACTGGTTTGGGAGAATGCTGTAATATTATTTGTGGCTAGCTGTTGCGGATCGAGCCTAATTGAGTTGTCAGCTTCTAATAAACTCATTAAGTCCGATCGCGTCAGCTGTTGCATTCCGAAAATGCTGGCGGAGTCAATCCGAATGCTGCCACCCAAACCATTAAAAGCATTGGCAGTGATGTCGCTATTTTCATTTGGGGCAGCAATAATGAACCCATGATGATTGTCGATGGAGATGTTACCGCCATCTCCACCAGCACCAGCAATTCCCGCAGTAGTAGAGATTTGGCTGCCGCGACGTAGGGTTAAGAGGTTTCTTGCTTTTAAGCTGATGTTGCCGCCATTTCCCGACGCAGCTGTAACTGAGATTCCCGCTTTGTTATCCAGCTCGATCGATCGAGAGTCAACCTCTATGTCTCCAGCAATTCCCTGCCCAGAACTGTTGGCATTTAGTAGAGCGCCATTGGAGATCGAGAGCGATCGCGCCCTGACGTTGATATTGCCGCCGGAGCCTGTAGATCCGGCATCTGTGTCGGCAAACAACCCACTGGCAGCACCCTGATTGCGTACAACTGGTCTGCCAATTAAACCTAATCGTTCAGCATACGTTGGATCGCTGCCTGAAAGGGTAATGCTGTCAGTTGCACCTACTGTAATATTGCCAGCATTGCCACCATTACGACTGGTAGTGAGAATTTGCCCGCCATTGAGGACATTTAGAGTATTGACATTAATTTTAATATTGCCTCCATTTCCTCGTGCATTAGTGGCAGTGCCGATCGCAGCACCATCAGTCAGCGAAAGTGAATTAGCTGTAATATTAATTTCTCTGCCGTTACCTGTAGATCCCTGTTCTAGAGTGCTAAAGGCATTACTGGATCTTCCATTCAAGCCAACACCATCAAAGGAAACTGCACCTTTGGCGTTAATCGTCACACTTCCAGCATCTCCTTGTCCAAAACTAGCAACGAACAACGATGCACTATTGGTAGCAGTGAGTGAGTGAGTGTCGATCTTAATCTCTCCGGCGTTACCCCGTGCTGTCCCAAAGGCGGCACTGCCTAAGCCACTAGATTCTCCATTGCTCCCTACTCCATCTAAGAAGATATCGTTGGCATTAATTGTTATGCTGCCAGCATTCCCCTGCCCCTCAGTGTGGGCAACAATATTCGCACCACCTGATACAGTTATTTTAGGTGCATTGAGAGCGATCGCGCCCCCATTGCCAACGGCATTGCGAAACACTTGACTACCTACACCAGAGCTAAATCCATTGCTACCGACACCATCGATCGAAATGGTATCGCTAGCATTAATTGTGACACTACCAGCATTGCCTTGCCCCTCAGTATGGGCAATTATCTCAGCACCATTTGATAAAAACACGCTTTCTGCATTAATAGCAATCTTGCCTCCATTGCCTCTGGCTGTTGAGTTCAGGTTAGCCGCAAGGATGGTTGCTTCTCCACTACTACTGACTCCATCAAACAAGGCGGTATCGAGCGCGTTAATTGCGATATTACCTGCATTCCCTTGCCCTTGACTGTTAGTAAACAGTTGAGAGCCATTGGTAAAAAAGACCGATCGCCCAGCAATATTAATATCGTCTGCATTACCAATTCCTATTCCTTGATTGGAGATCGTTGCATTATCGACTGAAACGTTCCCGCGAGCATTAAGTGCGATTTCTCCAGCTCGATCGCCGAGGAATTGGAAATTAGAATCTATTCCAGCTTGCAATTTGCTTTGTGAGAGGAGATCGATATTGTTAGCATTAATATTTATACTGCCTCTACCGTCACCATTAACCGCAATTTTTGCGTTATCAGTAACGCTAATGTCCTGAAAATTAGCGGTGTTTTGGTAATCTAGTAACCAGCCAGAATTCGCTGATACTAAACTGACAGCGTTATCGGCTGCCATACTGCCCAACTCGATTCGTCCTCCCTTAGCCGTCATATGTCCGCCTGCGATCGCTACTTCCCCACCAACTAGCCCTAAAGTTGCTCCTGGCTGAACGGAGAGTCCAACGATCTCGCCAAGACTATTGGTAGCGCGGGAAGAGTTGACGATTTTTCCAGGATTTGACCCTAGCTGCAAACCAACAGGTACGCTTATCGTCAGTAGAGGTGAAGGGTTTTGAGGATTTGCACTGAATTGAAAGCCATCGGCAAACTTGATGCTACTTGCTGTACTCGCAACAAATGAGCCACCAATATTCAGGGCAGCATTGGAACCAAAAATGATACCATTAGGATTGAGCAGGAATAGGTTGGCAGTGCCATTGGCTCGAATTAATCCATCTAGATTAGATATTGACCCACCCGTCACCCGACTAATAATATTTTGAATATCCGTTGCATTGTTGAAATGAGCTGTCGCGTCAGTAGGGACAGAAAACTGTTCAAAACTATGAAATAGGTTTGCACCTGCTTTGGTTCCGCCAGAAATGGTTGTGATGTTGTCCTGCGTTGTGACACTGGAATTATTGGGTAAAGTAGCATCGGGCAGAATCTGGGCAATAGCAGAATTTTCTAAAAGCGCGCTAGCGAAGCTTAACGAAGTTATCGCTCCCCCTAGCACTAACCAATTCCCTAACGCCAATTTCCAGCCATAGCTTTGCATATACACTCTGGCATGACTACAATCTGGCTAATTATCTTTCTTTCCTGCGGATAAAATTATACAATAGGTGCTACTGCAAGGTCTGTCAAGCCTAGAGGGTATTACGAACTTTCGTTGCTATATTCATAAATACCCTCGCTGCACCCAGCGATTAGCGATTGTTGGGCATTGATTTCCAGCAATTTCTGCTAAAATTTAAAACTCGCGACGAGAAAAAATGATAATCGCGATCGCCAGCATCAACACTGTATAAACTATACCGTAGATGGCATTAGTTACGAGCGTCATTGCATCGGGTAAGGCAGAAAAACCATAAACGGCTTGATTTTTTAAGTCCAGGCGCGATAAATCGGGTAAAACTAGATACAGATTTCGTACTAATTGTTCGATCGCGGGATTTTTACTCAAGCGTCCGAATTCCAATAAGTCTTGGCTCAAATTCCCCATTAAATACACACCAAAACAAAGTAGGGTAGCGAGTACTGTGCTGGTAAATACTCCCAATACTAGAGCGATCGCCGTTATTAAGCACAACTGCAAAAATAGATAAAATACGGCTAAAAGTATGCTTCCCAAGGGATAAGATAAGTTATTTAGTTGCAGCAAAGCGAGAAAAATCGCTGTCATTGCTGTTACCAAAGCAGCTAAAACTGCTGCTAGTCCCAAATGTTTACCCGTAATAAATTCGCTATAACCGATCGGTTTGGCAATTAATACCAAAACAGTGCGCTTTTCAATCTCTTTATTCACCAAACCCGTACCGACAAACACGGCGACAATCAAACCCAAAACGCTCATTGCCGCCAAACCGAAATCTAGAATAATTTTATCCTCAGCTCCGCCTGCAATTTGGGGAATTAGCATCACTGCTCCACTCAAAAGTAGAGCATACAGAGCAATAATATATAAGATGCGATCGCGCACTACTTCTCGAAACACATTCGAGCCAATTGTAAATACCCTGGTTGGATTCATAAATCAGTAGAGAGTGAGTAGTGAGTAGTGAGCAGTGAGTAGTGAAGAGTGGTGAGTATAGAGACACGATATGTTATGTCTGTATAAATGTGTCTATTCCAAGTGACTAGCATAGGGAAGTTACATGTAACATCTTTACAGAGTTACCAGTTATTTCTTACCACTACTACGCAGCTAATGTCGTGGAGGAAACCTCCACGCCCGCTGCTTCACTACTCACTGCTCACCCATAACTGTTTTAACTGTTGTATTTGCTAATGCCCAGAGGATAGCAGCTTCAGTTACAATCTAAGACGGCAAGGCAAGGGGGGACTACAGTGAGTAGGAACGGGATTGGGATTAAAACGGCGCAGGTGCGATCGCAACGGGTGATCGGTCAAATTCACGTTTACGATGGCGCGGGTAAAGGGAAATCTCAAGCGGCTTTGGGTGTAGTTCTACGCTCGATTGGCTTGGGAATTCACAGCCGCAACGATACCCGCGTCTTGCTGCTACGCTTTCTGAAGGGACCAGGACGAGCGTACGATGAGGATGGGGCAATCAAAGCTCTACAACAAGGCTTTCCCCATTTGATCGACCAGGTACGGACGGGACGAGCCGAATTTTTTGGTCCCGATGAAATTACTCGCTTCGATCGCGCCGAAGCACAACGGGGTTGGGATATTGCTAAAGGAGCGATCGCTTCTGGTTTATATTCGGTAATTGTTTTGGACGAACTCAATCCGGTATTAGATCTGGGTTTGTTACCCGTGGATGAAGTCGTTAGCGTTCTTCAATCCAAGCTGGAAGAAATCGAAATTATCGCCACAGGACGCGGCGCGCCCCAACAATTGCTAGATATTGCCGATTTACACTCAGAAATGCGCCCGCACCATCACCCGACAGCCGAAAGACAGGGGATTTCTGGAATTGAAATCTATACAGGCGCGGGTAAGGGTAAGTCTACCAGCGCCCTTGGTAAGGCATTACAGGCGATTGGTAGAGGGATTAGTCAGGATAATTCCCACCGCGTTTTGATTATGCAGTGGCTCAAAGGTGGTAGCGGTTATACCGAAGATGCAGCGATCGCCGCTTTACAACAAATTTACCCGAATTTGGTAGACCATCAGCGTTGCGGACGCGATGCGATCGTTTGGCGCGGACAGCAGCAAGAACTCGACTATGTAGAAGCCGAACGGGGTTGGGAAATTGCCAGAGTCGCGATCGCTTCTGGTTTGTATAAAACTATTATTCTCGACGAGCTGAATCCTACTGTAGATTTAGAATTGCTACCGATCGAGCCAATAATGCAAGCATTACTCCGCAAGCCCCGCGACACGGAAATTATTATTACTGGGCGCTGTCACAATCTTCCCGCTTATTTTGACTTGGCGGAAGTTCATTCTGAGGTTTATTGTCACAAGCACTATGCTAATAGTGGAGTAGAACTCAAAAGTGGCGTTGATTTTTGATGGAAAATACTCAAACACTAGATATAATTACTGCTGGCATTGCGATCGCCATCCTCATTGGCGGTTATTTCATGATGTTTACTGATGTATTTACCAGAAAAAAGAAGTAATTTTTTCAAGTGAAAGCATTGCCCCGACTGCCCTCTATCGCTAGCGATCGCGTCCTATCGCTGGTTTTCTAAGTCGTTTAGTATTGACTAGGCGACTTCAATGCTATACTGTTACTATTACTAACCATAAAAAAATTGCATGACTTAAGAACTGAAAGCAAACAGTTAAGCTAAAGGTAAACTGAGTCATTATTGGCAGGTTATCTAAAAATTGCGCGAGTTTCCTAGCCTTTAGCTGCAAAGCACGAAAACAAGGCAAATTTTATGTATTATCAAGCAGGCATACCTGATATATAGCGGCTTTAAGTTCTTTAACAATTCATAAGATTTAGCGTTGTGGCTGTCATTAGTCATTAGTAACTGACTGATACTACCGACAATAATAGCTGTTGCTTTTAGTTTCAGTTATTGTAGCGAATAGATTATATTATTTCTGCTCAAAATTGTAGCTGAAGCTAGAGATAGGCTTTAAATCTTTTCTAGATCGTCTCAGTTTCTATCTCTGTAGCTGCTTTCTACTACTTTTTATTGAAGTAGCGATCGCAGTTATAGTAATTTAGCATAGAGGCTTAGCATTGCCATGTTTTCGTATGGTGTACTCTGCATAAGCCCAACAACTTTTTGTACCTATTTTTCAGACGAAACTTAAGTCTGAAACTATCTGGTGTCAACTGTTAGTTTGCGAGTTAGTAAAGTAAGCGCAGCCAATTCTCAGAAGTATTAGCTGAATCTTACTATCTGACTTAGTTATTAGTTGCTATTGATAACTGATAACTGACCAATTACCAATTACCAATTACCAATTACCAATTACCAATTACTAGATGAAAAGTTATGCTGACGCGCAGAAACTTCATCGAAAAAGCAATTATTACCCCGATTCAAGCTATAGCAGCTGTCGAAATTAGTAATTTTCTTCCGATTAATCGAAAACCAAAAGTTGTCATCATTGGTGCTGGATTATCAGGACTAGCAGCAGGATATCTCTTAGCACAAAAAGGCATAGACACAACAATTCTAGAAGCACGTTCTCGCCTGGGTGGTCGCGTTTACTCTCACACAATAGATAAAGGTGAGAATCTAGCGGTCGAACTGGGTGCAGAGTGGATAGGTGCTTCCCATCAACGAGTAATTTCTCTTTGCCAAGAATTAGGGCTAGAATTACATAACAATCAATTTCAAACCCATTTATTATATCAAGGAAAATACTTTCGACAAGATGAATGGGACTTTTCTGATGCTTGGTACGACAAATTAGAAATTTTGTTAAAGGCTTACTCCAACCTCAGTGAAGCCGACAAGATGAAATTGGATAAGATCGACTTGTGGCGTTATTTAGTTGACAACGGGATTACCGAGCGAGACTTAGATTTTATCGAGTTAATTAAAAGTACTGATTTTGGCGAGAGTATTCGCTTTGCTTCTGCTTTTATTGCTTTAGATGAATATGTAGAATCTCAAGAAACTTATCATATGGACTATAAGATAAAAGGAGGTAATAGCAAGCTAGCCCAAGCCTTAGCAGCAAGAATCGGACGAGATAAGATTTTGTTAAACAGTCAGGTTATAGCAATTGAGCAAACGGGACGAATAGTAGCAATTACCTGTGCAAATGGAGACAAAATTACTGCCGACAAAGTTATTTGTACTCTGCCGACAACAGTGATGAAAAGTATTCGCTGGAATCCGGTATTACCAGAAGACAAATTAGAGGCGATCGACGCATTACAATACAGTCGCATCAATAAATATGCCACGCTATATAATCGGCGATTTTGGCAGGATGAAAGTTTTGATTTGATTACTGATGGACCCGCACACTACTTTTATCATGCTACAAAGGATCAAGCTTCTCATAAAGGTGCATTAATATCTTATACTATTGGCGATAAAGCTGACATCTTTGCCAGACAATCTGATGCAGGTAGAAATGTCTTAGTTGAGAGTGCGTTAAAACCGATTTTTGGCGATACCAAACAGTATGCTTTAAAACAAATCAATCATTATTGGGGTAGTGATGAATTTGCCAGAGGAAGCTATGCTTTCTATGGCAAAAATCAGTGGTTTAATATTCGTCCCGTTTTGCAAAGAAGATTTAAACACGTTCACTTTGCAGGGGAACATATAGCAGATTGGCAGGGATATATGGAAGGGGCAATTGAGACAGGAGAAGCCGCATCTGCTGCTATTTTGGGATGAAGATCCGCATAAATCCCTCTGAAAAAGGGGGACTTTGAAATTCTCCTAAATTTCCCTAAAAAGAAGGGCTTTTGTATCGCTTTAAGACAGATTCGGCGAAACTATCCTTGAGGCGATCGATCGCCACAAAGCGCAGATCGCGCATTTGATGAATTAATTTTACCTCTTTCTGCTGAAAATTGAGAAATTCTAACCCTTGCTCTTGACCGCTCATCAAAAAATCATTAATTGCAACGCGATAATTCTTTTCTTTGTCGAGGAGTTCGCCATTAATCATCCAATTCCCAATATCGGGTTTCTTACTCACATTTGCTGTTTGTAGAAACCCTCCTGTTCCTCGATTAGCTTGTCCTTGTTCTAAGACTTTTTCTAGCAAGCTTCCCTTCATTTCTACAGCTAAAACTCTGCCGCCAAATGGTAGAACTCGAATGATATCGTATTGAGTAATTTTTCCTGGGGGAATTAAGTCATCAATCCGAATTGAACCACTATTAAATATTGCTAAATCTGCTTGATAAACTTCCCTTAACATAGCTTGAGCGATTAATGCTGTGAGATTGGTGGCGCGATTGCGGACGCTGGATTCTAAACCATCTAAAGCAATATTTGTAGTTGCGATCGCCTCTTCTGGGGCAAAGCCATTTGCCCTAAATCCCTGATAAGCTTTTTCTATCCATTCATTGACGACTTGCGCCACGCGAGCATCTTCAGGAATTGCTTCTGTCACAGGCTGCAATTTAGAATCTACTTCTAGTTTTTTTGTTTCGGTATCGTAACGTAAATTGTGAATGTAAACACTACGAGCATTCGCATCGGCTTTAAATATAGGCGTAAAATCTGCGCCGCGCCACTGTTGAATGTTTTCATGTTCGTGTCCTCCCAAAATCAGATCGATTTCTGGAACTTCTGCTGCAAGTTTTTGGTCTTGAACGAGGCTTAAATGAGTCAAAGCGATAATCAGATCGACTTTATCTTTTAGTGCTGTAACTAGATTACGCGCAGCTTGAATTGGCTCGGCATAACTGACATATTTTTGTTTATTACTATCTATAGTTAAGCCAATTAAACCGACTCTAATAATTTTACCTTTATCGCTTTTGACATTTAATATTTGCGATTCCACTACATCCAGAAAAGATTTACCTTTCCTATCCCTGAGGTTACTCGATATCCACTCAAATTGAGATTCTTGCAAGCGTTGTAAAAACTCAGGTTCGGATAAATCGAATTCATGGTTTCCAAAAGTAGCGTAGTCGAAGCCGACAGCGTTCATCACTGCTACCATTTGTTTACCTGCTAAAGGTTTACCATCCACCTTCGCAGTTCCCAGAGCTGAGGGGCTAAAAGCATCTCCAGCTAATATGGTGTAGGTGCGAGGATTTTGGCTGAGTAGTTCTTGCCGCAACGTTGCAACCCGCGCTAATCCACCTCGTTTTCCCCCTTCTACTGGGGCGATTTCATAAATATCGTTCAGGTGTAGTAGAGTTATATCTACTACTTCAGCCAACGCAGGGCTAGCAACACATAAAGCTACGATTTGTAGCACAAAACCCCACGCACAAGAGAACGATTTCATCTTTAGTTACATATTTAACGCCAAGCGTCTTTGTAACACAATCATCACCAAGTTGGTAAGCAAGCAGGTGCTAGCGAGTCCTAATAAGATATATGTAGGAGCCATGACTACCCCAATCGAGAACCAAGTTGCGACGTGTAGGATCATCACTAGGGCAAAAAAGCCAGCAACTCCCGCTGCTTGCCAAACCCGTGCTTGAGGGTGGCGCAGTGCCGTAAAAATCATCGTTGCGATAGTAGCAACTAAAGTAGCTGGAACCAAAAAGGCACAGATACTAACGCAGTGGGTGCGCGAAAACTCCGCCATAGTATGTAAGTCAAACATTTGTAGGTCAAACATCAGTTCTCCCGATCGCGTTGCCAAATATTACAACAGTTACCACCCCAGACTCTAGGAACTTTAAACTTTTTGCAACAAATGAGGGAGTAGGGAGTAGGGAGTAGGGAATAGGGTAAGAGATGAATGGTAACTGATAACTGGTCACTGGTCACTGATAATGCGATCGCTCATTTTCTTTATCGTTAAGCGCCTGATTCAACGCCAGTTTCCAACTGTGAAGTGGTTGAATACTCAACAATTGGTAGGGTGGTTGCGCGATCGCACTCAGCCGCAGCCTTTGTTGCTCGATGCCCGAACTGAGGCAGAATACCAAGTTAGCCATCTTCCGCAAGCCCAGCGCATCGACCCGTATCATCCTAACTTAAAGGAAATCGCTGTGGAGCGCGATGTGCCTGTGGTCGTATATTGCTCTGTAGGCTATCGCAGTGCCAGAATTGCTCAGCAACTCGAACAGTTTGGATTTACGAATGTTTATAACTTGGAAGGCAGCATATTTCAATGGGTAAATGAAGGCAACCCAGTCTTTCAAGGCGATCGCTCAACCGTTTCAGTTCATCCTTACAATGCTAAATGGGGCAGATTGTTAAAAGCTAAATATCGTAGTGAGTAGTGAGTAGTGAGTAGTGAGTAGTGAGTAGTGAGTAGTGAGTAGTGAGTAGTGCTAAGAAAAGAAGTCGCAAGTCGCAAGTAATAATTAACTGATAACTAATAACTGATAACTGATAACTAATTACAATTTAGTTTCATCTAAAATGCGATCGCCACTATCTGTTATAGAACGATCGCCAGGATAGCCAGCACTAGTTAAAAAATCGTCAAATACTTTGCCAAAAATGCTTTTGTTGGAATTTGACGCGATCGCTAAAACCAGTCCCCCTAAAATATATATAGGTAATGGTAGGGACATCTGTTTCATCCAGTCAAATAACTGCGCGATCGCAAATAGAATGAAAAAGCAGGCTATCCAGATCCTCATCTCTACCTCCTCAACATTGTAGCTAGATAGAGGATAATCGATTTCTCGGCTAAATGACATCTTTTATGTGCGATCGCGCCAAGACGCGAAGACGCTAAGTATCCTTTGTGCCTTTGCGTCTTTGGCGTGACATCTTACAAACAAGGATTCCCCGTACCCCCAGGAGTCCAAACGCGGCGATTTCTTCCTTGTTGGCTGTACTTCGGATTTTGCGTTCCACAAGCGACTCGGTTGCGGACGACAAAAGCGGTATCTGGATTGTCGCTGAATAAGCCATCGATACCCAAGCGGAAAAACTGTTCGTATTCTGCTTCTGGGTTTTGGTTGTAATCTGTTGCTAAAAAGAAGGATTCGTTACGAAAAGTATAAGGATGGACGAGTAAACCTGCGGCATGTGCGTCATCTATTAAGGATGTCGGTTCTGCTGCCAAGCGGTTATCAGCTTCGCTAAGTTGTCCGTCGCCATTCACATCATCTGGTTTACCATCTCCATTTTTATCCACAGGTTGACTGGGAATGATTAACCTTTTAAAAGGTCCAATTCCATCTGCATATTCAGAGATTTTTGCTAGTTCTTTAGGAGATGTCAAATCGCCATATGTCCGCGGATCGCCACTAACAACGAAATCGTAGGGTTGAGCATCAGCTTCATCAAATAACTGTACCAGTGGCACATTCACCAACTTATTTAATTGTTTTAAATTAGCAGTTTCAAAAGATTGGACGAATACCGGATCGTCAGCATCATCTAAATTATTTCGCCGTAAAACTTCCGCTAAAGGTTCTTCCAAAGATAAACCAATAGTATCGAAGTAAGTAGGATGTTTTGTTTCAGGATAAATACCAATGACTCTTCCAGTTTCAATACTTTTACGCTTAGCTAAATCGATGATTTCTTGCAAAGTTGGCACTTGATAAAGTCCGTCAAATTGTGCCGAACCTGGGCGTAATTCAGGAATTCTCTCTTTAGCTCTAAGTGTTTTAATCTCAGCCAAGGTAAAATCTTCGGTAAACCATCCGGTATATTCTACACCATCAATTGTTTTAGTCGTTTTGCGTTTGGCAAATTCTGGGCGATCGCCTACATCTGTTGTCCCAGTAATATCATTTTCATGCCGTGCAATTAGAACGCCATCTTTAGTAGAAACCAAATCTGGTTCGATGTAGTCTGCACCCATCGCGATCGCTAATTCATATGCTGCTAAAGTATGTTCTGGACGATAGCCGCTTGCGCCTCTGTGTCCGATGACAATTGGCGGTTTACCCGTTAACGTGTCGGCTTGCGATCGCTGTGCATCCACTCTATCTGCACCAACTAAAGCCACAACTGCTGATGCTAGCACGATTAAGCGAGAAAGACGCAACATATTTTCGATTCTCATGGCAAAGTGGTTATTGGTTATTGGTTATTGGTTATTGGTTATTGGTAACTACTCTTTCAGTCTTTCCCGACTTCTGACTTCTTGTATTAGCTCTTCGGTAAATATACGGTTTTGAAATTAAGACTTGATTAACTGAGAATTAAAATTATTTTTCGTAGATCGATCCACTATTTTTAGTAAATAAAAAACTAATTATTAAGTAGCTATTCAATTTATTTGGATATGGCATTAAATGCGCTTTATTTGAATTTGTTAGAAAAAAACTATAAAGATTTAATGAGATTTCTCAAAGTTTATTGAGTGCAGCAGTACAAATAAACTAGCATAGGTTGTTGTCTGTAGGGGCGACGATGCGAGTTAAACCCAGTAACCTAGAAAAGAACGCGCGATATAGAAGGAGATATTGGTGGAACAGCGAGTACGGGAATTGCAGCAGTTGTTACAAAACGCTAGCTATGCTTACTACGTCCTAGATAACCCGATAATGGAAGATTCAGTTTACGACCAACTGTATCGGGAATTACAGGAAATTGAAGCCCAATATCCGCACTTAGTTACGCCTGATAGTCCGACGCAACGGGTAGGAGAAAAACCCGCTACCCAATTTTCCTCGGTGCGTCACAATATCCCGCTTTATAGTCTGGAAAATGCCTTTAACATCGACGAATTGAAGGCTTGGGAACAACGCTGGCGGCGCAATATCCCTGTAGAGACGTTGCATGCAACGTCTCTACAGGATGCAACGTCTCTACAGGAATACGTTTGCGAACTAAAAATAGATGGTTCGGCGATCGCCTTAACTTATGAAAATGGGTTATTAGTACGGGGGGTAACTCGGGGTGATGGCGTGATGGGTGAAGATATTACCCAAAATGTCAAAACAATTCGTTCGATTCCTTTGCGGTTGCAGTTGGAAAATCCTCCCGCCAGGGTAGAAGTCAGGGGAGAAGCGTTTTTACCCCTAGATGTATTCCAGCAGATTAACCAAGAGCGATCGCAAAAAGGCGAACCACCATTTGCTAACCCTCGTAACGCGGCGGCGGGGACGTTGCGCCAACTCGATCCTCGCATTGTCGATAAACGGCGATTGGATTTTTTTGCTTACACGTTGCACGTTGCAGGTAGAGATGATGCTAGTGTCTACCAAACGCAATGGGAAGCATTGGAATTGTTGCAACAGATGGGATTTAAGGTGAATCCCCACCGTAAGTTATGCCCTACAGTAGAGGAAGTTGCCGCATATTACCAATATTGGGATACCGAACGGCTGAATTTGCCCTACATGACAGATGGGGTAGTGGTGAAGCTAAATTCTTTACCCCTACAGGAACAGTTGGGATTTACGCAAAAGTTTCCCCGTTGGGCAATAGCATTGAAATATGCAGCAGAGGAGGCTCCTACCCGCGTGGAAGAGATTGCGGTGAATGTAGGTAGGACGGGGGCGCTAACTCCGATGGCAATTATGCGTCCGGTACAATTGGCAGGAACGACAGTTTCTCGGGCTACTTTACACAATAGCGATCGCGTGGCTCAGTTAGATATTCGCGTCGGCGATACGGCAATTGTGCGTAAAGCAGGGGAAATTATTCCCGAAGTCGTGCGGGTGTTGCCAGAATTGCGCCCCGCAGGAACTCAACCTTTTCAAATGCCTACCCATTGTCCAACGTGCAGCCAGCCCGTAATTAAAGAAGGGGCGGTAACGCGCTGCGTCAATGCTTCCTGTCCGTCGATCCTCAAAGGGGCGTTAGAACATTGGGTAAGTCGGGATGCTCTGGATATCAACGGAATGGGGGAAAAGTTGGTGCATCAACTGGTAGATCGTGGGGTGGTGCATTCTGTTGCCGACTTATATGAGTTGACGTTAGAGGAATTTTGTGCATTAGAACGGATGGGGCAGAAGTCAGCGGAAAAATTAGTAATTGCGATCGCAACTTCTAAAACTAAACCTTGGTCGCGAGTGTTGTATGGTTTGGGTATTCGTCACGTAGGTAGCGTCAACGCTCAGGTATTGACGCAGAAGTTTTTTACAGTCGAACAGTTGGCAGCAGCAAAAACTTCAGAGATTGAATCAGTTTATGGAATTGGGGCAGAAATTGCTAACTCTGTTTATGACTGGTTCCGCATTCCAGCAAATCAAACTTTAATTGAACGACTGCAAGCAGCTGGTTTGCAATTGGCTGGGGAAGTATTTGAGGAATCGCGACAAAATGATGCATCCTTACCGCTAGCGGGTAAAACTTTTGTCATCACTGGGACTTTACCAACGCTGAAGCGGGATGAGGCGAAAGAACTGATTCAAAAGTCTGGGGGTAAGGTAACGGATTCAGTCAGTAAGAAAACCGATTATCTTGTCGTCGGGGAAGAAGCTGGCTCTAAATTAGAAAAGGCGCAAAAACTGGGAATCTCTATATTGAGCGAGGCGCAGTTGTTGGAAATAGTAGGCAGTTAACAGTTAACAGTTATCGGTTATCAGTTATCGGTAAAGATATGGTCAGTATCCAACAAATATTTCATTTCTCAACTTGGGATTCTGTAACAGGTCGATCTGCCTGACGAATAGTCTCGTCTTTAAACAACTTCTAATCGCGCTCGATCGCACGATAACGAGATAGCATCGGATCTACAACTGCCTCAAAATTTAGCCTTAGAGATCGGTAGAAATTCGCTCAATTTTAACTTTACAATTATTAAAATAATTTTTTATAACTGTATTAAGTTGTTTTAAGCTAGCATTGACAGCAAACAGTATTTATCCTTACGAGTCTCAACAATTCTCAACGCGATCGCCACTGCTAATCTACTTGAAGAAATAAGTTCTAAGATAGATGCATAGCAATTAATAAAATCGAAAAATATTAGATCGTCGCTCATTAGACGAGCTTGAAAAACAATTTGTCTAAAGCTGCGATCGAGAGCTATTAGGTATAAATTCGTTCTAACTATTTTCAAATAGTTGGTTTAAAAAATGAAAGGGAAAAAAATCGCGATCGCCATTGGTCTATTGGGGATGCTTGGCAGTGCTATTATGGCTTGCTCGCCAAATTCCCGAAATAGTTCCACAGAGCAACTAAATCCGAACACAAAACTGCGATCGCTTGCACTTACTGTAGGCGATCTCAGCAACCCCTTCTTTGTCTTGATGGGAAGGGGTGCGGAATCGGAAGCAAGGAAAATTGCTGGAGACGGGGTACAAACTGCTGTGGTGTCTAGCGGTTACGACCTTAACTTGCAATTCAATCAAATTGAAAACTTTATTGCTGCTAACACTGATTTAATCCTGCTCAATGCTGGCGATAGTGAGGGTATTGCTGCCGCCGTTGAAAAAGCCAAACAAGCAGGCATCACCGTGATTGCAGTAGATACAGGCGCAGGTGGTGGCGTAGATGCTACCGTTACATCTAATAATTTGCAAGCAGGGAAACTTAGCTGTCAATACATTGCCGATCGCCTCAAGGGTAAAGGCGATATTGTGATTGTCAACGGTCCTCCGGTGCAATCTGTGTTCGATCGCGTCAAAGGGTGCGAACAAGTTTTAGCTAAATATCCCAACATCAACATACTTTCTAAAGACCAAAACGCCGAAGGAAGCAGAGATGGTGGATTGAGAGTAATGAGTGACTTACTCACCTCATTTAAGAAAATTGATGCCGTATTTGCCATTAACGATCCCAGTGGAGTTGGTGCAGAACTGGCAGCCAAGCAAGCCAGACGCGACGAGTTCTTTATCGTTGGCGTAGACGGCGCACCAGAAGCCCAACAAGCGATCGAAGATCCCGAAAGTATTTTTGTTGCTACTGCTGCCCAAGATCCGCTTGGCATGACTCGCACAGCCGTGCAAGTAGGCAACGACATTCTCAACGGCAAAAAGCCCAAAGATCCAAATATCTTAATTCCAGTCAAACTGATTACCAGAGAGAACGTCAAAAATTATCAAGGTTGGCAGTAATTCAGCAATCGGGAATAGGAGTCAGAAATCGTAGGGGCGGGTTCACCAGCCATATTGGTCGGAGTCAAAGATGCTTCGTGAACCCGCCCGTACAAGGGTCAGGAGAAGATATTTGATTTTTTCCCCAAGTCCTCCCTGTTCCCCTCAAGTCACATAGTCCCCCTTGTCGGTTCAAATTTTATGACAACAACTACATCTCCTCCGATTCCTCGATTAGAAATGCGAGGCATTACCAAAAAGTTTCACGGTGTAACTGCTTTAGAAAATGTCGATTTAACTGTTTATCCTGGCGAAGTTCACGCTTTGATGGGCGAGAATGGCGCGGGTAAAAGTACGTTGATGAAAATTCTGGCTGGAGCATACGAAACAGATGCAGGTGAAATTCGCATCAATGGCGAAACGGTAAAAATTACTGACCCCAGTGCTGCAAGACAAGCAGGAATTGCGCTGATTTATCAAGAACTGAATCTTGCTCCTAATTTGACTGTGGCTGAGAATATCTTCATGGGTAGCGAGCTAACGAAGGGATATTTCCTCGATCGCGATCGCATGAATCGGGAAGCAGCAGCAGTTCTAGATAGTTTGGGCGCTAGTTTTAAGCCGGAAGACACCGTTTCTCGTCTCTCGATTGCCGAACAGCAGCAAGTAGAGATTGCACGGGCACTGAAGGATAAAAGCCGCATTCTAGTCATGGACGAGCCAACCGCAGCCCTTTCAGACCGCGAAACAGAACAATTATTTGAGTTAATCCGCAAACTGCGAGACAACGGCATTGCTATTATCTACATCAGCCATCGCATGGAAGAAATTTACGCGCTTGCCGATCGCATTAGCGTTCTGCGAGATGGTGAATACGTAGGCAGTTTGTCACGCCAGGAGATCTCTAGCGATCGCCTGGTGCAAATGATGGTAGGCAGACCTTTGCAAGACTTGTTTGAAAAACAGCCAGGCAAAACTCTGGGTGAAGTCGTGCTGGAGGTGAGAAACATCAGCGATGGTGGCAAGATTCAGCCTGCCAGTTTCACGCTACACGCTGGCGAAATCGTCGGGTTAGCTGGACTAGTGGGTGCAGGACGCACCGAATTATGTCGGTTAATTTTTGGTATTGACCCCAAAACAAGCGGCGAGGTCATCTTAAATGGTAGGTCGTTAAGTATAAATCAGCCCAGCGACGCGATCGCGGCTGGGATGGGTTACGTCCCCGAAGACCGTAAAGATCAGGGCTTGTTTTTAGAAATGAGCTGTCGCAAAAACATTGCGATTAACCTGCTCAAACGGCAAGCAAAAGCAGGCATAGTTAACCCAGCCCAAGTTAACTTAATTGCCTCTAGGGCAGTGGATGACTTCAATATCCGCTTGGCAGATTTGGGTATTAGAGCGATGGATTTATCTGGTGGCAATCAACAAAAGTTGCTGCTGGCGCGTTGGCTGGCAATTAAGCCCAGAGTTTTAATGTTAGACGAGCCAACACGAGGCGTAGATATTGGAGCAAAAAGCGAGATTTATCGCATTATTAGCGACCTAGCAGCCCAAGGAGTTGCAATTCTGATGGTTTCGAGCGAATTGCCCGAAATTATCGGCATGAGCGATCGCGTTTTGGTTATGCGAGAAGGGCATTTAGTTGGCGAACTAAACAGCATAAAGGGCGACAAAATTACGCAAGAAAAGATTATGGCTTATGCCACCGGAGCAATTGAGGGAGAAAAACCATGAGTCAAATCCAATCTAAACCGATGCGGGGCAGACCGAGCGATCGCCCCAAGGGAGGTAGGCGCAAATCGGCAAGCAACCTACTTCAGATCGTCGGAATTTTGCCGATTCTAGCGTTGATTTGCATTTTATTTGCCGTCCTCACGCCTAACTTTCTGACGACTGGCAACATCGTTAATATCTTCCGGCAAGCATCGATCAATATTGTGCTGGCAACAGGAATGACCTTTGTAATTCTTACAGGGGGCATCGATCTATCGGTCGGTTCTATCCTGGGAGTAACGGCTGTAGTGGGCGTGTTAACTTCACTCATCCCAGGAATTGGCTTGCTGGCGGTTCCCGTTGCCTTACTCGCAGGCTTGGGTTTAGGCTTACTTAATGGTGCTTTAATTGCCTTTCTCGATCTACCACCTTTCATCGTCACCCTAGGCTCACTCACGGCTCTGCGAGGGGCTGCTTATTTAATTGCCAGCGGTACAACCGTCATCAACCGCGACCTCAATTTTGCTTGGATCGGCATTAATTACTTAGGACCAGTGCCTTGGTTAGTGATTATTGCCATATTAGCTGTTGTAGCTAGCTGGTTTATTCTCCGCCGCACGATTTTGGGAATGCAGATCTATGCAGTGGGTGGCAATCAACAGGCTGCAAGGCTGACGGGAATTAAGGTCAAGCGAGTATTATTATTCGTTTACGGTGTCAGTGGCTTACTCTCCGGCTTAGCGGGAATTATGAGCGCCAGCCGTCTTTACAGTGCTACGGGAATGCTGGGGAATGGGTACGAACTTGATGCGATCGCGGCTGTAATTTTGGGCGGAACTAGCTTCTCTGGCGGGATTGGCACGATTTGGGGAACTCTGCTCGGTGCGCTGATCATTGCTACCCTCAACAATGGACTAACTCTGTTGAATATGTCGTTCTTCTGGCAGCTAGTTGTTAAGGGCTTAGTAATAATTGTTGCCGTCACAATCGACCGTCTCCGCAGGCGTTCTAGACGATAAATTTTAGATTTTGGATTTTAGCCTTAATCTCAACAGGAGTTACGCGCTGGAAGTTTTAGATCTCGATCCCCCCTAGCCCCCCTTATTAAGGGGGACTCAAAGCCCCTTTTGAAGAGATGGGCTGACTAATACAGAGATACACTCGCTCCCCTTAACAAGAGGGGACTCAAAACCCCCTTAAAAAGGGGGTTTGGGGGATCGAGGGTTGTAAGTCCTGCGCTAATTAGTAATTGTGTCAGGCCCGCCTTCAGGAGGTGCTAAATACTCGTATGCACCCACATCGCAAGTAGCGATACCATTCCTGTTCCCGTCTAGGGGTCGAGTCATACCACGTTGATCGGTACTCTGGCATTGCTCGTTTGTACCGCCATCGACTGCCGGACTATCAGCATAGATCGGCAAAATATCGTTATCGTCACGTCCCCCTAGTACGATGTCAATGTTACTTCTGCTGGCAGGAAAGCCACATGTCGCATCGCTCGACAGATTGCCACCCAGGTCGATAATCGTGCCGTCGCAATTGTCACCCTCATAGTTGTTTGCTACCAAGGTATTCTTCAACTGAATAGTACCAGTATTGGCAATTCCACCCCCACTATTTGCAGAGCGAAAAGATTGATTATTGGCGATCGTACTGTTGTACACCTCCATCGTGCCGAGGTTTTCAATTCCCCCGCCTGCACCGGATGTAGAGTTACCCACAATTGTGATGTTTACCAGCGTTGCTTTACCAGTACCAGCATTGGTAATTCCCCCGCCACCCCAAGCATTACCATAATTCCAGTCAATAGAACTCGCTCTGACTGTACTATCAACTAAAATCAGCGTCCCGTGGTTGTGAATACCGCCGCCGTGGGCGTGACTGGCAAAGCCAGGGGTGGCATCACCCCACTGTACTGTGACTTTACCAATGTAGGCAAAGCCTGTGTCAGCGATATCAAATACTCGACTTTTGAGCATCCCATCAAGTTTTGTTTTACCTGACCCTGCACCTGTGAGAGTCAAGTTTTTAGAAACTACTAAATGCCCTAAACTCAGCTCGTAGTAACCAGGCGGAACGCTGACAGCTTGGTTAACTGCCTGTCCTTCCTGAACTGCGGCGCGTAGCGTGCATAGACGGGAAGGATTCGAGATACACTGACCATCGCCTACATTACCATCAGGTTCATCTAGGATGCTGTTGACGGTGAAAAATTGCCTTTGTTGAGATAAGCCTATTTGGGGTGAGATAACTAGTCCGCAAACTACCAATAGAATTAGAACGTAGCGCAGCCAACGAAATTGCTTAAATTGTTGCATGGAAATCCCTAAACCAACGAAAAAAGCGAGCTTACTAGAGTTAATAAAAGAAATACGAGATCGGCGGCAATAAATGCCTTGTTTTCGCGTCATTCAACTACACATCACAACTACGCGCCGCTTCTTTCCTAAAAAACGATATGATTCTTTACAGGTGAATCGATTTAAGGTGGTTAACTGGGTAACGGCAAGGCTAGATCGCAACTGAATCGCAAAACAGAATTTCTGCACGCCTAGAGAAAAAAATAACTGCACCTAACTACAGATAGAAAGTTCGCGATCGCAGACTTAGGAAAGCACTGAACTTGTGGATAGATGCAAAGTCGCGTCCGTGCCAGATACACTGGAATTGCGGAATAATTACTCACTGCAAGCCGAGGAGAATGACGTGCTGCTATCAAAAGGCTTTGAAATTGAAATGTACACGGGGACACCATCAGGGGATGTCGTCGGTCTTTCAGACAAAATTGTGGCAAATTTAGATGGCAATTTTGCTAAGGAGCCTGATAGCCGTAATGTAGAGTACATAACTTCTCCCTCGACTCAATACGAAAGCCAGTTGTGCGAATTACTGCGCCCTCGGCGCAAATTGCGGGAATACCTGAAGAAGTTGGGTAACTATACTCTCATTCCTGGTAGTACCTTGGCTTTAGGAGGAAGCGATCGCTTCTCTCGCTCCGACCCTAACAACTCCTATCACGACTATATAGAAAAGACTTACGGTACTAAAGTTGTTACTGCTAGCGTCCATATTAATATTGGAATTGAAGACCCAGAATTACTTTTACGGGCGTGTCGCCTGATCCGAGCTGAAGCACCCCTATACCTCGCCCTTAGCGCCTCTTCTCCTTTTATTGATGGCGAAGCCACTGGCTACCACTCTACCCGTTGGGCAGTTTTTCCCCAAACTCCCGCGCACGTTCCTTTTTTTGAAAGCCACGCGCATCACATTCGCTGGGTAGAGGAACAATTAGCCGCAGGGACAATGCAGAGTGTCCGTCACCTTTGGGCATCGGTAAGACCAAATGGCGATCGCCGTCCTTACGACCTCAATCGTTTAGAATTAAGAATCTGCGATCTCGTCACCGATCCAATTGCTTTATTAAGTATTACCGCTTTAATCGAGGCACGATTATGGCAGATGATGGCAGATCCGCGGCTCGATCCGTTGGAATCTAGCAGCTTCCCAGCATCAACTCGCGCTGAAGATTTAGTGACAATTACTGCTGCAAACGAAAGTGCTGCTGCCCGTTCTAGTCTTGATGCTCAATTAATCCACTGGCAAGACGGTAGAAAAATCTTAGCTAGAGACTGGATTGAAGAAGTGTATCAAGAAGTTTGGGCGATCGCCAAACAACGCGGCTTCAACTGTTTTCTTTCCCCCGTGCAAAAAATCCTCCGCGAGGGCAACACCGCCCAGCAGTGGTTAAGGTTACACGCTTACGGTTTCGAGCCTAGAAGTATTATCATGCAAGCTATTCAGGCAATGGGCGATCGCGAATTGGAATTGGAAGATAAACTCTGTTCCTCGGTAATGGTGTAGTTGGTAATTGGTAATTGGTAATTGGTAATTGGTAGTTGCCCGTTACCTATTGCCTATTTGTATGAGTTAAGAATTTTTAATCATTTGTTTTCGGTTTACATTTATTTAAAAAAGCTATATATTCATGAATCTGAAGCCAAATCGTGCTACTGAGGACGCAACACTTCGATTAAACGTTTTGACTTTTGTACGGGCAGGTTTATCCGTAGAATTATGTGTTCATTCACAGGTATCATCAAAAAACCCGCCCCTACGAATGCTTGACTTCCTAAATGCCTCGACTCGTTTTGGTTCACCCGCAGATTCCCCCCAATACTGGTAACATTGCCCGCACCTGTGCGGCAACTGGGACAGAACTGCACTTGGTAGCACCGCTAGGATTTGAAATTAGCGATCGCTATTTAAAACGAGCTGGCTTAGATTATTGGTCTTTTGTTAAATTACATTACCACGAATCTCTAGATAGCTTCAAAATCTACCATCAACAGCAGGGAGGACGATGGATTGGTTTTAGTGTCTCTGGGGAATTAAACTACATCGAATACCAATTTCAAGATGATGATTGGTTGCTATTTGGCAGCGAAACAACTGGATTACCTCCAAATGTCCTCTCCGCTTGTTACGCCAGACTCTGCATTCCTATGGCTCAACCTGGAGTTCGCAGTTTAAATCTCTCTGTCAGCGTTGCGATCGGTTTGTTTGAAGCCCGTCGGCAGTTAGGCTACTTGAGGGGCTAGAAGAGAACAGCGCAACTTTGATGTTCTCCGCTCGATCGCCCTTTCTATCTCAAGATAGATATAAGAAATTTTTATAAAATATTTGCTGCAAATGCCTTTTTCAGTGATACATTTTCTTCATCTTTAATCCGCTTCGTCATCAAGGATTGGCAGTTCTCGGAATGAGGCAAATTCAGGATTTGAGTAGTTATACTCAAGTAACAATTTTTGTCGTGTAACTAGCATTTCTCGTCGAGTGCTGTACTTGTTGCATTTTAGAGATTGGTTTAAATTTACTTAGTGTAATAGAAAACATCGGGAATACAACGAACGTGTTGACGTTGTTTTTTAAAAATTGTTAAATAGCAAAGAAAGAAAAAATAAATATGCCAAAACAAAAAATGCTTGCATTCAGGGGAATTCTCACTCCCAAGTAAAATCACCAAATTGTAGTATATTTAGCAGACTAGAAGCGATGTTAATTTTTTTGCCAAGAGGTTGTAAGCTTGTTTAAATCAAAAATGCCTAGTAAGCTTGCCTCAGCATAATTAACATCGGCATAAAAAAACTGGATTTGAAAATACTCAAAACCATCACCCACAAAACCATCATGTAGTAGTATCGCTATGGCGATCGCCAAAAAATAGAACGCTAAATAATCGAGCATCGAACACAGGCAGTCAAGCACTATTCCAGACAGGAGGTCATTGTTGAAACAAGCGTGGGCGAAAGATCGAGCAGATCGAGCCTCTACAGCCAAGCGGCAAGTTCGGACTTCAGCCGCCACGATCGGCATTATTCTCTCAGCCGGAGCGTCTAATCTGCTATTGACCCAACTCAGTAATAGTGCTCCAGCCGCAGCCGCAAATCAGCCGTCGCTCAGTCAGAGGGGAACTGTAGCGAGCTTAACAAATAGCAGTAGCAGTTTCAGTTCGCCAAAAGCAGCAGCGCCAAAGTTAGTGACGGCAGCTTTCTCAACACTGGTGACAGCTCTACCCATAAAGCTGCAAGCGGCAAAAGCAACAGCACCGTGGATGGAAGAACTGCGATCGCCAACCGAGCAACTGGCGGCTACCGTACCTTTAGAGTTAAATCGGAGTCATACTAGCGCGCTACGCTTGTTCGATCCGTCTGTAGCCGAGCAACCGACACAGAAAACAGCAAAAGTTTTACACGTTTTGCGAGTCAATCGCCTGATTCGCCAACTTAAGGCAAGTAAAATCGCCACATCCACAGCGGCATTAGCATCCAAACTAGATGCTCAAGAAACAGCGATCGCCAAACAACAATTATCGATCGATCGCTTAAAACAGAGTACGAATCGCTTACAAGAAGATAGTTCGGCGGAGTTGGGGTTTGAGGAGTGGCAAGCATCTGCAATCGAGACATCGAATCGAGCGCAGATGGGAACATCGTTAGTTAGCGATCCTGGGATGCAACCCACGGTATCTCTGCTAACATTCAATCCGCAGTTACAAGTGCCAAATTTAACACCTAGTACTGCAACTGGGGCAACAATGCCTTATGTTCTGGAGACGCTGCCTGAAGATCGAGGTACGCTTGTGGCAGCGACACAAACAATGGCGAACCTGCCGAAGATAGCGATCGATCGCCCAATGGTATTAATACCAGTACAAGCGATTAACTACCAGGTGAAAGCCGGAGACACGCTGACGGCGATCGCGCAGCAGCACGGAGTACCATTAAAAACTCTAATTGCAGCAAATCAATTAGCCGATCCCAACCGCATCCAGATCGCTCAACGCTTGCTCGTGCCGATTGCACCGTCGAAAGTCATTGACAGCCAGCAGCCAATGACAGCGATCGCAGAAATCAGTACTTATGCTGGTATGGGTGGCAACATTTCTGAGGATGATTCGGTCGTTGAAACCAATTCTCAAGATGTAGCGGCAATTCAAAGCCAGCAATCAGCAGCAGCACAAGCGAAATTAAGCGATCGCTACGTTCAAACTTTACGTGCCGATGTAGAGAAATTACAACAGAAATATCGTACCCAGACATTACTCACTCAAGCAGTACCAGGAAACAACCCTGCCGCTAAGACGCAGGATGGCGATCGCTTATTGCAGAAACTCCGCCAAATTTCCTCTGTCGAAGGCAAGGCAAACCAAAACTTTAACTCAAAACAAGCAACTAAGACTTTACAAATAGAAGCACCAAAGCAAGCGCAGCGTCCAGCGCAACCCGATCCAGAAGAAGGAAGTGGCGATAGCTTAGCAACAGCGCCGATTGGCAGAGACACGACAGATTCGCTCCAGTCGATTCAGCAACGAAACGTATCGCCGTCGCTGCCACCTTTAGATTCAGCAGATACTTATTTACCCAAACCTGCGATTTCCAAAAAAGGTTTTATGTGGCCCGCTAGAGGGAAACTTTCTTCCGTCTATGGCTATCGTTGGGGGAGAATGCATCGCGGAATTGATATTGCTGCTCCGGTCGGAACACCTATTTATGCAGCTGCGGCTGGAGTTGTGATTAAGTCAGGCTGGAACTCTGGCGGCTATGGCAACATGGTTGATGTCGAACACGCTGATGGTACGATCACTCGCTACGCTCACAACAAGCGGCTGCTCGTCCACAAAGGTCAAGTGGTGTATCAAGGACAGCAGATTTCTGAAATGGGCAGCACTGGTTTCAGTACTGGTCCTCACCTACACTTTGAAATTCACCCCTTAGGTAAAAAAGCAGTTAATCCTATGGCTTTTTTACCCCGATGAACTGTAAAGATGAAGGATGAAAAGATTCTCTTTTCATCCTTGATTTTATATTGTTCTCATTCGTTGCCAGATCGTAAAACTGAGCAGTGCGATAATACTGACCATCGTTACTAGAATGGTTAGAGGGGTCATACCTTGTAGCTTCATTGCCAAGCAATTAGCGATCGCGGTGAACGACCACAATGAGATCGCCGTAGCTCGTTGCGATAAGCCAGTAGCTAACAAGCGGTGATGTAAATGGTCTTTGCCAGGAGTACTAAGGGGATTTTTCCCTGCCATCAACCGCAGGACAAACACCTGAGTCGTATCAATTACTGGCAGCAGTAGAAAAAGTATTGTTGGTACTAAAGCAAATACAGTATTAACTTTTAAGCTACCTAAAATTGCCGTAGCTGCTAGCACGTAGCCAAAAAAATAGGCTCCAGCATCTCCCATAATGATGCGGGAGGGGTGGAAGTTGTGGCGTAGGAATCCCAGCGCAGAGCCTCCTAATGCAGCTAAAAGTAGGGTTGCTGCGGCTCTAGTAGCAAACTGTGCTGAGACGGCTAGTAGGCTCATGGCAGTAATGAAGCTAACTCCTCCAACTAAGCCATCAATCCCGTCCATTAAGTTAATTGCATTCGTAATTCCGACTACCCACAGCACGGTAAGCATAGTAGAAAGAAGTGGATCGATTGGCGGGAACAATCTGGCTTCAATGCGAATATCGCTAGCAATGAGCAAAAAAGCCGTCATAACCTGTACCGATAAGCGTACCCAAGGTGGCAAGCCGAATTGATCGTCAATAAATCCGACGAGAACTAAAATCGAGCCTCCCAGCAAAATTGTTAGTACTTCAGATAGCACCCCCTCAATAATAATGGGACGCAAAAGCGTTGCCAGTACCAAAGCGGCTAACACTCCCGTATAAATAACCAAGCCACCAGCGTTAGGTAGAGGTTCGCGGTTCAGCCGTCGTTCGTTGGGGTGATCTGCCCAACCTACTTTTAAAGCAAACGATCGCACTGCTGGCATCAATTGCCAAGCTACCATCCATGCCAACACAAAAGTAAACATGACTGATAGCCAACCGTAACCATATGGGCTAGCGATGCCGATAGACTGGAGGAAGCCGTAGATGTTCATCTTTATTAATCCAATCCTTAATGATAAGGATGAATACGAGCAGCAACAGTATAGTTCAGACTTGCTAAAAAGCTACATCTGTGTTTATGCTCGTGCCATAACAGCAACAAATCAAAACAATTTCTGATGTCCCTTCCATTTAAATCTAGTTGGCGCGGATTTGAGCATAGCTTCAAAATTTTGTCAGAAAGTACAATCGGGCGATCGGCGTGCTATCATAGTTAAGCGTCGAAATTTGGCTCAGTAGCTCAGTTGGTTAGAGCAGGGGACTCATAAGCCCAAGGTCGGCAGTTCAAATCTGCCTTGAGCCATCGGAAATTCAAACCTTGTAAGCTCCGTACTGCGTTGCGAGCCACAATCGATCGGGCAGATCGCCGTTAACTGAAACGCCAATACTTCTGACTCTTTTCTTTACGCTCTTACTGATAACTGGTAACAGGTCACTGGTAACTACTTTCTCTGTTTGAGTGCGACGAGTAACTCCATTTGACTTGTGGTTTTGTCGGGGTTGCTAGCAGTCATGGCAATGCCGCGAATAGAATTGAGCATAGCAGTAGCTTCTGGATCGATCGCGGAGCTTAACGGTTTGCTGGCAAGCAGTGACATGGTTTTGTCCATATCTAAATAAAAGTAACCCGCATTGGGCTGGGGTAGGGAAGCAGTTGCGGCTTTGAAGGCTTCGCTATTGTTAAGAGACTGACTGGAGCGATTAGCGATCGCTTCTACGATCGGTTCGCCTAAAGCTACAAACATCGTATCTCGATCTAACCAGCCGTGACCTATAATTGCACCTTGGGCGGGTACTTGCCATTCGGTGATGGTTTTCCCATTAATATTTTTGGGAACGACAGCCAGAAAGTTGCCTTTAGCGATCGCATCCAGTTTACCCAGAGTAGATTCAGCCGTGGCGCGATCGCTGGTCTGAAACATGAGTACGCTACCAAACCCCAAAGCAGCTAACATACCCCGATCGGATGGAATCGCACCAATCGCAAATTCTCCATCCATCCAGCCAAAAACCTCTCGATCTAAATCGAGATTGTAAGTTTTTTTGAGCGATCGCCTAGCGGAGTCCAATCCTTGCGTGACTTCCGGTAAATCTTTGGTTTGGTTAATAAACGCCGTCCAAGTGCGACTGATTCCCGCGCCAGTCAATAAAGCCAGCGTATCGATCGGGAATCGAGTCACAATTTTACCAGGAGAGTTTTGATATTCGATATTAATGGCGTTAGGATTTAACTGCGCGATCGCTTTCATCCGTATTCCCAGATTGTCCACGCCCACACCTGCAACAATAGTTTTGACCGATTGCAACTGTGCTAAAGTTTGTGGAGGTAGTCCAGCCGGATTAGCAGTCGATAGCTGTTGGACTGCGCCAGCATAATCAGGTAAATAAATTTGTGCGATTGGATTTTTTAGCTGCAAACCTTGAGCAAAAGTGCTGTCCACACCAGCTTTGGTAGCAAAAGAAGGCTCTCCCTTGTAAGTATCGATCGCTTGTTCTACTGCAAACCTTGCAGGGGCGAGAACGACGCGATCGCCAACAATGCTACTGTAGATTGGTTCGCCTTGACTAGTCGATCCTTTAGTAGTTGATTCAGTAATCTTTTGCCCTTTGTAATCGAATTCTTTGCTAGTAATTGTTTTATCGGCTTTCAATTTGTTGCTAAAATTCCAGGCACTCAAGCCATTTTTAATTCCTAACACCAATAATATATTTGGTTGAGATGAGAATGGTGTCGCCTGCACTTGTTTAGCGGAACTAGGTGGTAATACGGCGATCGTGACGCTACCCAACCAAGGCTGTATATCTTTTTCGTAATTAATATTAGATTTTGCTAAAACTTGGCGATCGAGGTCTTGCAAACTTTTTTGAATTGACTTTTCGGCTTCTGGAGTACCAAATTGCTGTAATTGCGCCAAAGCGCCAGGATCGGTCGAAATAAAAGTTGCCATCAATGCATCATCTGGTACGACTTTAGCACTTGCCAAGGGACTCGATGCACTGCCAAAATTCCCTTTGAAACACCAATAAGCAGCCGCACCTCCTGCTACAATCCCAATAACCACAATAACTGGGAGCAAAATCGATTTTTTTGTGGGCATTTTAATTAACCTTCCGATCGCCTCTGCTCAAATTCTTGTCAATCACCTATACAAATGTCATTGTGGTAATTTCGGATATTATCAGTTATCAGTTATCAGTTATCAGTAAAAACAGGAGCCAGGAGTCATTTTTCTCCTTCAGCCTCCTCAGCTTCCGAGAGCTTCCTCTGCTTTCTTACCCCACTCGCCACTTCTCCACTACTCACTACTCACTACTCACTACTCACTTCTTTATGAACAAATACAAGCAGCAAATTATTGCAGATTTCAATTCTAGAACTGAATATGACAACGATTTCCGCTACCGTTTTGCCAAACCTCTTCTAGAATTAGCTCAACTCAAACCAGGGCAAAAAGTTTTAGACATAGCAACTGGTACGGGAATAGTCGCGATCGCGGCAGCAGAGATTGTGGGAGATGAAGGTTATGTAATTGGAGTAGATATTTCTACGGGAATGTTGGCACAAGCGCGACAAAAAGTTGCCGCATCAGCCTTAAAAAATATTGAATTTATCGAAGCGGATGCAGAATATTTAAACTTTCCAGACAACAGTTTTGATGTTATTTTTTGTTCCGCCGCGATCGTCTATCTCACAGATATTCCTACTGCTTTACGTCAGTGGCATTGCTGCTTAAAATCGGATGGATTAGTAGCATTTTCTTGTAACACCGAAACTGCTTTCACCGCATCTATTTTATTTAGAGAGAAAGCGCAAATATATGGAATTTCAATTCCCAATCCTAACGAACTTCTTGGTACGCCTGAAAAGTGCCAATATTTACTACAGCAAGTTGGACTTAAAAACATCAAAATCGTCACTCAACAGTTTGGTTTCTATCTCAACGATGCAGAAGCAGCATGGAAGGCAAATGCTAATAGTGCCTATGGCTACCTAGTCTTTCAACTTCCGCCAGAAAAATTGGCGCAGTTCAAAGCAGAATATATTGCAGAAATAGAAGCATCATCAACAGCGCATGGATTTTGGCAAGATATTAATAGCTTGTTTGTTTTTGCCCATAAAAATTAAACTTAACTTTTCTCATGACCAGCAACGATAATACAATTAAACTCGACCAATTTTTAAAAGCAATCGGTATTGCACCAACAGGCGGACAAGCCAAACTTATTATCCAGGGAGGAGAAGTTTTAGTTAACGGCGTACTAGAAACTCGACGCGGACGAAAGTTAAAATCGGGTGACAGCGTGACGATAGCAGAACAAACTTTTGATGTAAACTTAGACAAACTTTAAGGACGCGATCGCACTGCTGAATTTATTTCACGACAACACTCGCAACCCCTGTGCCAAATCCTGACATAACTGCGTCGGTTTACCTAAGTCTGGCTTAATTAAACAATCATCAGCAGCGAAAGCATAGCCTGCAACCTCCAACTTTAGCGCCCACTTTGTCAGGGGCAATTTTCCCCAAGTCTCTACAAACTCTACAACGCCTTTCGGTCTTTTAGAACGTTCTACATTTTGTAAAGCACAGGCAATGCTTAGCTGATTAAATCCCCTAATTAAAGGATCGGGATAGGGAAATGGGTCTTTTTCTCCGGCTCTGATGCGTCCAAAATATTCTAATACACCCGAAGCCAATAGGGAAAGTATTTCTAGGTGATTTAACTTAGTAGGATCGTAGCTCATAGGTTTAATAGACCAACTGGGTCGCCCCATATCAAACCAGAGCGAGTGACTTTGCAGCACTTTGAATGTGCCACTATGTAGAGTGGACGAAGAAGTCGTAAGTCGTAAGTCGTAAGTAAGAAGTCACTACACCCTCTTCACTACTCACCACTCACTACGAATCGACTCACTCTTTCTTATAAAATCCCAACCGCGTGCAACAGTCCTTTGCCAGTAATTAGCTCGATAATCAGCGCGATAAAGCCCAGCATGGCGATTCTACCATTCCAGATCTCTGCTGAGGTTGTCATGCCCCACTGCCATCGCTCTTGAGGGTACATTTTGACCCGCTTTTTCATCTGCGACACATGCGACAGTTTGACACTGGGAGAATTTAAAGCATCGAGCGTTAAATCTGCCATCCCGTCAATAAACTGAGTATGCGTATTGAGGGCTGGGACGCGGCGGAAGTTGTGTATACCGACTGATTCTGCAACTTCTCGATACTCCATATCAATTTCTTGCAGAGTTTCTATGTGTTCTGAGACAAAGCTAATCGGGACGACAACCATATCTTGCACTCCCTGTTTGCCCAGTTCTTGAATGGCATCTTCTGTATATGGTTGCAACCATTCTACGGGACCGACACGGCTTTGATAAGCCAAGCTGTGAGAATTGGGACGATTGAGGGTTTGCATAATTAGCTCGGTGCATTCCTCAATTTCTTGCTGATAGGGATCGCCTGCTTCCTCAACATAACTTTTCGGGACACCGTGGGCGCTGAAGAAGACATGAACCGCATCAGGGTTGGCAAATCGATCTAACTCTTGGGCAATCAACTGTGCCATAGCTTGTAGGTAGCCTGGTTGTTTGTACCAAGAGGGAATAACTGTATACTCGATATTGCTCAACTTGGGGTCTTCTAGCCATATTTTTTGTAGCAAGCGGAAGCTAGAACCACTAGTACTGATAGAAAATTGGGGATAGAGGGGGAGAATTACTAAGTTCTCGATCCGATCGCGTTTGATGCGAGCGATCGCTTCTTCAGTGAATGGATGCCAATAACGCATCCCAATATATATTTGGGCTGGTTGCCCTTTTTCTGCCAATCGTTCTTGCAGTGCATGAGCTTGGGCTTCGGTAATGCGTCGCAATGGAGAACCGCCACCTATCTGCCGATAATTTTCTTGCGATCGCTTCGCTCGTACGGTAGAAATCCACCATGCCAAGGGTTTTTGCAGCCAGGGAAACGGCAGGCGAATAATTTCCGGATCGGCAAACAAGTTAAATAGAAATGGTTTAACATCTTCTAGTTGATCCGGTCCACCTAAATTAAGTAATAATACTCCCAATCGACCCATAGCAGTTTTGATACCCCAATTTCTTCAGCTTTGTTACTGATTTTAACAATACATCTTTTAACAATACATCTTTATTAATTGGATCGGTCAACAAAAATTCATACTGACGGTTGGCGTTTTGAGCGTACATGAAAAAGGAAAGCATGAAATTTTACTGGTTTCAGGCGATCGCCTCAGCCAACTACCGCACCATTAACAATTATCCATTACCAATTACCCATTACCAATTACCATAAAGCTTGAGGGTTGCACGATGAAGCACTATGAAAAAAACGGGTAAAGTTTACCTTGTCGGTGCGGGACCAGGAGATGTTGCTTACCTAACTTTAAAGGCGTTACAACTCCTGAGCCAAGCAGAGGTCTTGATCTACGATGCTTTAGTCGATCCGCAGTTACTAGAACTCGTGCCGTCAAATTGCCTGAAGCTAGATGTAGGCAAGCGAGGCGGACAACCCAGCACTCCTCAAGCAGAAATCGATCGCCTCTTAGTAGAGTATTGTCAGACAGGACAACAAATAATTAGGTTAAAAAGCGGCGATCCGTTCATTTTTGGGCGGGCAGCAGCAGAAATTGAAGCCTTAGTTACCGCAGGCTGCCCGTTTGAAGTTGTACCTGGACTTTCCTCAGCCTTAGCTGCACCCACACTAGCAGGCATTCCCCTCACCGATCCCGTGATGAGTCATTGTTTTGCAGTGACAACAGCCCACGAACCAGAACTCGTAAATTGGGAAGGCTTAGCATCAATTGGAACGCTGGTTTTGCTGATGGGAGGACAGCAGCTACCAGAAATTGTCAAGCAGTTAGTCCGACACGGGCGATCGCCCCACACGCCAATTGCGATCGTGCGTTGGGCGGGAACCGCGAAACAGCAAGTTTGGACTGCCACTTTAGAAACAATTGTGGCGCAAACCACTGGCTTATCTCTTTCTCCTGCTGTAATCGCGATCGGTGAAGTTGTCGGCTGGCGGGAGTATTTGCAACCGCGGGAGAAGTCAGAAGTTAGAAGTCAAAAAACAGGAGACAGGAGACAGGAGACAGAAGACAGAAGTAATTTTTCTCCCTCAGTCGCCTCGCCTCTGTTCCCCAACTCCCAACTCCCGACTCCCGATTCCCCACTTTCCAACAAAACCGTCCTCGTCACCCGATCGCTAGGACAATCGAGCCGATTTAGCGATCGCCTTACGGCTATGGGTGCAACAGCAATTGAAATGCCAGCGTTAGAAATTGGTTCGCCTTCGAGTTGGGAAGCGTTAGATAATGCGATCGCTCGGTTATCAGATTTTGACTGGTTAGTTCTAACTTCTACCAACGGTGTAGATTATTTTTTTGAACGACTTTTCGCCCAAGGCAAAGATACACGGGCATTAGCGGGTGTAAAAATTGCTGTAGTAGGACAAAAAACAGCCCAGAGTCTTCAACAAAGATACTTGCGATCGGATTTCATCCCTCCAGATTTTGTCGCAGATTCTTTAGTAGAAAACTTTCCCGAATCTTTAGCGGGTAAAAAAGTTCTATTTCCCAGAGTTGAAACTGGAGGGCGAGAAGTATTAGTAAAACAGTTTACTGCCAAAGGTGCAGAAGTGGTAGAAGTCGCGGCTTATGAATCTCGTTGTCCGCAGTCAATTGCTCCTGATGCACTTGAAGCATTACAAAGTCATAAAGTCGATATTATTACTTTTGCTAGTTCTAAAACAGTCAGAAACTTTTGCCAACTCATAGCACCATATAGCGACATCAATCTAGATGGAGTCTGTATCGCATCTATTGGACCTCAAACCTCCAAAGACTGTATTTCTCACTTCGGCAGAGTCGATATAGAAGCAGAAGAATATACCTTAGATGGTTTGTTAGAAGCGATTTTAGCTGGCGTAGGAAAAAGTGAGTCGATTCGTAGTGAGTCGATTCGTAGTGAGTAGTGACCAATTACCAATTACCAATTACCAACCAAGAATCATCGGTTTAACTGGTGGAATTAGCACTGGTAAGAGTACCGTGGCTCAATATTTGGCAACTCAATACAATCTACCAATCCTCGATGCGGATATTTATGCCAGGGAAGCCGTACAGATTGGTTCGCCAATTTTAACTGCGATCGCTCAGCGTTACGGTACAGACATTTTACTGGCTGATGGCTCGCTGAATCGCCCGCAATTAGCTCGAATTATCTTTAATAACCTAACTGAAAAGCAGTGGGTAGAAAGACAAATTCATCCTTACGTGCGCGATCGCTTTGAGCAAGAAATAAATAAATTATCTTCTAAAGCCACATCTACTACGATATTAGTTATACCTTTGTTATTTGAAGCTGAAATGACAGATTTAGTTACAGAAATCTGGGTTGTTTCTTGTACGCCCCAACAGCAAATAGTTCGACTGATGCAGCGCAATAATTTAACTTTAGCACAAGCACAGGCTCGAATTAACAGTCAGATGCCACTGGCAGAAAAATGCGATCGGGCTGATGTTATTTTAAATAATTCTTCTACTCTTGAAGCTTTGAAACACCAGGTAGATTTAGCTCTAATGTAGGTTTAACTACTAAAAATAAGGTGGGCATCGCCCACCCTACTAACTTCTAAATCATAAAGAATCAGGTGGGCATTGCCCACCCTACTAACTAAACAACAGATAAATTCTGCTCTTTCTGCTGCATGTATTCAGCTACAATTTGCCGGAATTGTTCGCCTTCAATCGTTTCATTGTCTACTAATAAGTCAACTAAACAATCGACTAAATCCCGATTTTCGCGGATAACGGTGCGAGCTTTTTTGAATGCTTCAGTGGCGATCGCTCTGATTTGATTGTCAATTTTTCTTGCCATCTCTTCCGAGTATTCCGATCGCTCCATCCACCCTCCCCCCAAGAATACCTCGTTGTCGGGGCTTTCTAAAGCGACTGGACCCAAATCTGACATCCCGTATAGCGTCACCATTTCTCGCGCTAGGTTAGCAACCATTTTCAAGTCTCCAGAAGCACCCGTAGTTACTTCTGAATCGCCAAATACTTCCGCTTCGGCGGCTAACCCTCCCAGGGCGATCGCAATTCGATCCAAAATCCACGCGCGGCTTCGCAAGTAGCTGCTATCTACGTTTTCTTCATCGGGGACACTTTGGGCAAAGCCGCCAATTCCGCCCGAACGAGGAATAATCGTTACCTTATTTAAAGGATCGGAATTTTTCAGCAGCGTAATTAATAAAGCGTGTCCGATTTCGTGATAAGCCAACAACCGCTTTTTCTTACTATCGAGTAAAGGTGTCAGCGATAGCCCAATCGTAATGCGATCGATCGCATCCATAATTTCTAACGGCGTAATCGCCTCTTTGCGCCGTCTTGCTGTTAGAATTGCTGCTTCGTTGAGTAAATTCGCTAAGTCTGCACCAGAGAAACCAGGCGTGCGTTGGGCGATCGCCTCTAAAGAGACGGAATCATCTACTTTCTTGTTACGCGCGTGGACTTGCAAAATTCCCAATCGCCCTTTGTAAGCTGGTAAATCGACACTCACTTGGCGATCGAATCGACCAGGACGCAACAAGGCTGAATCTAGTACGTCAGGACGGTTGGTAGCAGCAATGATAATAATTCCCGTATTGCCTTCAAATCCATCCATTTCTGTGAGTAATTGGTTGAGCGTTTGCTCTCTTTCGTCGTTTCCGCCACCAATTCCCGCACCTCTTTGCCTACCTACCGCGTCAATTTCATCAATAAAGATCAAGCAAGGAGCATTTTCTTTCGCTTTTTTAAATAAATCCCGTACCCGCGACGCACCAACACCAACGAACATTTCGACAAATTCGCTACCGGAGATACTAAAAAATGGTACTGCTGCTTCACCCGCGATCGCTTTTGCCAGCAGTGTTTTTCCCGTACCTGGAGGTCCGATTAATAAGACTCCCTTGGGAATTTTTGCCCCAACTGCGGTGAATTTCTCTGGCTGTTTGAGGAAAGTCACGACTTCCTGCAATTCCTCTTTGGCTTCGTCAATTCCGGCTACATCGTCAAATTTTATGCCTGTTTTGGCTTCCATTTGGAATCTAGCGCGGGACTTACCAAAACTTAAAGCTTGGTTAGACGAATTAGCCGAACGACGCAATAACAGCAACATCAGCGCCATCAGCGGCACGATCCAAAGTAAATTGGCTAGTAGCCCGACTGCGGCTCGACTATCGGCAGAAGAATTAACTTCTAACGGAACTTGTCTATCTCTAGCTCTATTAATTAACTCTGGGTTTTGTTGTAATAACAATACTTCTTTTGGTGGCTCGTCTGCCTTTTGCCCTTTAAGCTGAACTCTAGCAACATTCTGCGCTGGGTCAATCTCTATTCTCGTAACCTCCCCGCGATCGATACTACGCAACAATTCACTGTAATTCAACGTATTAGAATTTTCTCTCTGCGCCAGCACTGGAGTTCCCATCAGCATTGACTGCAATATCACCCCGCTTGCTGCCAAATGCCATAGACTCCGCTTCGTCATGGTAGCAACTTTGCTACCCATTAGCGATCGCCGAGATGACTGTTTGCGCGAACCTCTCATATTAGATTGCCCTCTGTCGCTGTCTCGATCCGTAAACTGTTTTACTAACAAAACGGTAGGTACGATCTACCGTTCTACTCCATAATTAACAAATTGAAGCTATTTTGCCCGAGTTAATAGTTAAACTCAGAGCCTCCAACCTCTAGTGTAACTTCCTTAATTAGTGGAGAGTGAATAGTGATACCGTTTCTGTGTGAAACTGCATTATTTCTACCCCCGCCTTCGGCGTCCCCCCGCGACTTCGGGGGGACTACAGGGGGGTCGAATTTAGTGCATCTCTACGGAGAATTGGTATGAGTAGTGAGTAGTTACCACGCACCACCAACTACCCATCACCCATTACCATTCCCTCGAATTTGACATTCCTTGATAAAACTCGCTATATTTAATTTAAGCATACTCGTAATGATTATGAGTAGCAACAAAAAGATTTTGGAAATCAAGAAAATAGTCTGAAATCAACGCTGTTCTAGGTTTACTTTTGCAATAGTCAACAAATATCATCAACAAGGATTGAGGTATGGTTAAAATTGTAGGTATTGGCGGCAGCTTGCGAGAAGATTCCTACAGCCAACTTGCATTAGAAATTGCCGCGAGGCGAGTAGAAGCATTAGGAGCAGAAGTAGAAATTCTGGACTTAAGGCAGATGCAACTACCCTTCTGTGATGGAGGCGACGAATATCCAGGTTATCCAGATGTAGAGCGGTTGCAGAATACCGTCCAACAGGCAGATGGCTTAATTTTGGCGACACCAGAGTATCATGGTAGCATTAGCGGTGTGCTGAAGAATGCTCTAGACTTGATGAGTTTTGAACAATTAGATAGTAAAGTTGCCGGATTGATTAGCGTTTTAGGCGGTCAACCTAATAGCAATGCTCTCAACGACATGCGTTTGATTATGCGGTGGGTTCACGCTTGGTCGATCCCAGAACAAATTGCGATCGGACAAGCGTGGAAAGCTTTTGGATCTGACGGTAAGCTGTTAGATGAAAAATTATCTCAACGCTTCGACCAATTTGCCCAAAGTTTAGTTGAGAATACTCGCAAATTGCGCGGTGTTTCATAAATTATGTAGAGACGTTGTATACAACGTCTCTACATTCATATCTAATGATGGTGGTGATGCCCGTCGTGGTGATGGTCGTGATGGTGGTCGTGATGATGCCCGTCGCGATCGTGATGGTGGTGAGCGGAAACAGCGGCTAGCTGAGGATTAACCGAAAGTGCTTGCTCTGATAACAGTGCAGCAATCTGCGGATTTGCCCATTGAGCTGCCATTTGCAGAAATTGAGAGTGGGCATTGACGCAAGCCATTTGCACGTAGCTAATTGTGGAATGCTTGCGTTGCAAATCGTGAATGATGTGGTCTACGTCGAGTAGAGTTTCGTGATTTTCTGTGGCAAAGCCAATTGGCATGAAAACGATCGCCTTTGCTCCCAGATCGATCAGGTTTTTCGCTGCTTGGAAAGCGTTGGGCTGCGTCCATTCAATTAATGGAGTATCGTGGTTGAGCCAACCTACAGAAATCAACGGGTAGCGGTAAATTAACTCTTCTCTGACTGATTCGTATAAAGCTTGACTTTCGGCAATTCCCGATGTAAATCCTTTAGCTTTGTGGGGACAGCCATGGTTCATCAACACGATCCCAATCTGAGAAGGGAGGTATGCAGATGCGAGTTCGGCAGCGATTTTTTCCTCTACTAACTGCGCCATCAAATTGATGTAGGCAGGTTCATTGTAGAAAGAAGGAATATAGCGTTGTCCCTTTAGCCAGTGTTCGTCACCATCGGCTAACTTTGCTAGAGCATTGTTAACTTGCTCGACGGCAATTCCACTCGTAAAAATAGAATCGACAACTAGCAAAGGATAGATCAGTAGTTTGTCAAATCCCTGCGCCTTAATTTCTGTCAAGACTTGTTCTGGAAGGTAGGGAGCGCAGAAGTTAAAAGCTTTAAAAACTTTGACGCGATCGCCCCATTGAGCTTGTAGCTCTTGCTCGATCCCCGCCCGTTGCTCTTCAAAAATTGCATTATGGGGGGAAACAAAGTGATTGTGTTGGTGCTGCCATTCGTGCAGGTCAAACATTGCCAACAACTTTGCTAAAGGAGGATATATCCAAGTTGGCACTGGAGCAAACTTAGCTGTAAGGAGATTTAATGCCTGTTCGTTATAGTTGGCAAAATCCGCATAACTTTCAACTTCACCATAACCCATGAGCAAGACGGCAACTCTGTCTTGGCTAGAACTTTGAGCTGGCGCTTGTGGTTGCTGTTTTTCTGGAGTTGCTACCAATTTTTCTGCCTCGCCTAAATAAATGTTCTGCCAGTCATTGACGTTATCAGCAAGGAAAGTATAAATCCTCACGCCGCGCGATCGCTGGCATTGTTCTTACCTTGACTAGGTTAGCATCCCCTCTAGGGGGATCGGTCTATCTATAGGAGAAATATTTATGTTTTGAGAAAAATGAAAGATGATGTAGAGACGTTGCATACAACGTCTCTACATCATTAGATCAGGCAACGATCACCCGATCGCGTCCTTCTTGTTTGGCGCGGTAGAGAGCAGTATCGGCAGCTTTGAGAATGGCTTCTCCCTCTAGTCCGTGCTTGGGAAAGCTAGCGACTCCTAAAGATAAAGTAATTGCTCCGACAGACTGACCGGAAGATTCGACCTGAAGTTGTTTGGCGGCGGCGCGGATTTGTTCGGCACGCAGTTGAGTCACCCCAAGGGAGGCTTCGGGCAGAATCAGCGTAAACTCTTCTCCACCATAACGGCAGGCAATATCCGAACCTCGGACGTAACTTTGCAAGCAGCGTCCTAATTCTCGCAATACAGCATCGCCAGCATCGTGTCCCAAGGTGTCGTTGAAACGCTTGAAGTGATCGACATCGAGCATAATTATCGAAAGCGGCTGTTGCTTGCGATCGCAGCGTAGCATCTCGCGCTCTAAGGCTTCTTCCATATAGCGGCGATTGAATAAACTAGTGAGGGAGTCGCGAATGCTTTGATTTTTCAAAGTTTCCCTGAGCTTTAAGTTAGCTAAAGTTGGCGCGATATGCTCTGCCACTGCGATCGCCAGTTGCCTTTTGTCAGGGGAAAGGACTCCCTTTTCTAGCGAACCGAGGTAGAGTACGCCAAAAGTTTCTCGGTGTGCCATCAACGGCACGCACAGAGACTCAGCTGGTAAGCTGTGGTATACGTGCTTGCAGAGCAAACCATCATCGGCATCATCAACCCAGTGAGGTTTACCCAGGCGTAGTGCCCAGCAATCATCGGGATGAAAAGCTGCCTGATTTGCCAGTAGCGGTACTCCCCAGGTAGCTACTGGCTCGATTAGACTTTTCGTGTTGCGGCTGAGAAAAATTCCACCGGATGCTTGAGGGAATAAAGATTCTACCAGTTGAGTTAGGGTCGTGCAAGCTTCTTCCAGGGTAGGACAGGCTTGTAGTACGTCAACCGTATAGCTGAGATAGGTAATTTCGTGGTTGCGCTGTTCTAGTTTGCTAACCCAATTACTGAGTTGCTGATTAGCTTGCTGTTGTGCTGCTTCTGCCTGCTTGCGCTCGGTCACGTCAATGCCAGAAGCAATGATATAACTAACTTTGCCTGTAGCATCGTACATCGGAGTGAAAGCAAAGTCAATCGTGATGAATCGGTCGTCTGCCACTCGTGCTTCGCCTTCGTAGCGCACTCTTTCGCCTTGACAGACGCGCTCGATCGCCGACTGCAATCGATCTTGTACCGCAGGAGAATAAGACCACCAATAACTCTGAATAAATGATTTGTTTAAAACATCTTGAGGTTGCAGCTCGGCTGCATCCAAGAGAGCTTGATTAGCTTCAATCAGCGTACCGTTAGGAGAGAGAACGGCAACAAATGCGAATAAACTATTAATAATATTGCGTAAATACTGTTCGTTGTGACGCAAACTTTCTTCGGCAGTAGAGCGATCGCGCAGGTCTATACCACAAGCGATCGCGTACTCTACTACTCCCTGGCGATCGCGCAGTATTGTATTCGTCCAAGCAATGCGACGAACGCTACCATCCCAGTTGAGGCAGTGGCTTTCATAGTGTGCCGATTGGTTGGCAAGCAAATTGTCCCAGTGGGTTTTGGTAACTTCAGCTTCAGCAGGCAGCGAAAATATTTCCCAAAAAAACTTGCCTTTAACTTCTGTTGGCGTGCCGAGCGTTTCCTCGCAGGCGCGGTTGTAGCGAAGAATTCTCCCTTGAGGATCGAGAACGATAACTAAAGCACCTGCGGTATTGAGAATCGCCTCAGAAAAATCTCGTTCTTGGGCGATCGCATCGGCAATCTGCTGGCGCTCCCGAATTTCCCGATCGGTGAAGCTGTAGACTCCAGTTAAAAGCAACATATTCAGGCAAATAGCAGCAGCAAAGGCAATCATCGTTTGACGAGTGCGGTTGATTTCTCCTTGCGATTGCTGTTGCAGCAGAGCGTACTCCGTGCTTTCCATTTCTTGGACGAGCGCATCAATTTTATCCGTAAGCTGCTGCGATTTCTGCAATAAGGGAGTTTGGGAAGCGGCTGTCGCTCCTTTAGTTTTTCTTAAATGATTTGCTCGATCGATTTCGGTAAATTTTTGTTCGAGTAATGGTGTCAATGTCGACAAACGCCGTTGTTGATGGGGATTGTTGACAGTTTGTTGCCGGAGATTGGCAACTTTGGATTGAATTTCTCTTGCTGCGTCGTAGTACGGTTCTAGATAGCTAGGTTGCCCAGTGGCGATATAACGGTGTTTGGCGATGGTTGCCTTTTGCATCCCCATGTGGATGTCTTTAAGAGCTTCTAAAACGTGATGGTGTTGAATTTGCTTGTCGCGATCTTGTCCCAAACTAGTCAGACTGTGGTGAGACACAACTCCGATCCCAACTAAAATCGCCGAGGCTAAACCCAATCCTGCCGCTATGCGAGTAAAAAAGCTTTTGCTGCTGGGATCTTGGCGATCGCCAGTTGATACAGAGGGAATGCGATCGCCTCTCTGTTCCAATAGCTTCACTACTTGGCGAGCTAGGGTTTGCAGAGCCTCTAACTGTGGCAAATTCAGTTCTCTTGGGGTGCGATCGATGACGCACAAACTACCGATCGCGAAGCCTTCTGCAACAATGAGGGGAACGCTAGCATAAAAGCGAATGTAAGGCTGGGAACAAACTAAGGGATGGGAAGCTAACTGAGAGTCAGTTAAGGTATCGGCGATCGTTAAAACTTCTTTTTGCCGCAGTGCCCGATCGCACAAAGCCAGATCGCGGGAGAGAGAATCGATCTGCCAACCAAAACAAGCTTTAAACCATTGGCGATCGAGATCGATAAAACTGATGGCAGCAATAGGAACGCCGCAAATCAAAGCTGTCAATTGCACAATTTCATCGAACTCTGGTTCTGGTGGTGTATCGAGAATTTGATACCGATGGAGGGCTGCTAATCTGGCAACTTCATCTTCTACCAGGATTGAATTGCTATTAAGATATTGTGTTTTCGACAACTTTTCTGCTGAAGCATTCAGCCGTTGGTGGGCGGCGGTAATCATTTACACTCTAGATACTTAAAAACAAGGTTTGTATTCTTCAAAGTTTCGTTTCGAGAAGGCAGAAGTAACTACAGTAAGAACACTGAAAGACTTCTTAAAACTTTCTAAATTCAACTTATGAAAGTCATTATTTGTGCGGGAATCCACGATTTGCATCTGACTCAAGCGTTGGTAACAGCTTTCGAGTCAAGTTCTACACCTCTGTCGCAGCTAAAAGAAACGGGGAATCTACTGGTTTTTTCGCCGCCGTATCCGTATTTATCCCTATCTGCCGTACAGGTTTTGCAATTCCTTCACGATCGCCTCGGCAATCCAAAGACAGCCCCCCCATTGATTTTCCTCGGCTTCAGTGCTGGAGTTGTAGGTGCGATCGGTGCGGCTTGGGGCTGGCAGTCATTAGGAGGCTCAGTGAAAGCTGCGATCGCTGTAGACGGCTGGGGAGTGCCGTTACTTGGTAACTTTCCCTGCTATCGCCTCAGCCACGATTACTTTACCCACTGGAGTTCCGCACTTTTAGGTGGTGAAAACGACAGCTTTTATGCCGATCCGCCAGTAGAGCATTTGGTACTATGGCGATCGCTGCCTACAGTCGCGGGTTGGTGGGTACACTCAGATGAGAGCCATTTGCAACGCCGTACGTACCTGACGGCAGCGGAATTTTTGTCTATGCTTTTGGAGAGACTGGGGGAGTAGGGAGTGGGAAATAGGGAGTGGGGGAAGAATTCGGAAGCGCAGAATTAATTGTGAATTGTGAATTGCCAATTGCGAATTGATTTTGTCCCCTTGTCCCCTTGTCCCCTTATCTCCCTTGTCCCCTACTCCCCACTCCCTACTCCCTACTCCCCTACTCAGATGTTCCCCACCGAACCGCCTGCTGATACGAATGGGTTTCGCGCCCTACTGCACAACCGAAATTTTATGCTGCTGTGGATTGGTCAACTTCTATCTCAGCTAGCAGATAAAGTTTTTCTCGTCTTGACGATCGCCCTATTAGAAAATTATCCCCTTGCCGCAGGTATAGAGGATACTAGGCGTTCTGACTTGTTTATGGCATTTACCCTACCAGCCATTTTATTTGGCTCTGCTGGCGGTATTTTGGTCGATCGCGTCCCAAAAAAGCCGATTATGGTTGGCTCTGATGTAGTCAGAGGGTTGTTGACGCTGATGATTCCACTGCTGCCACGACAATTTATCATTTTGCTGTTGCTGACTTTTGCCATTTCTACGGTGACGCAATTTTTTGCTCCAGCCGAGCAAACTGCGATCCCCTTGTTAGTCAAGCGAGAACAACTCATGTCTGCTAATGCTTTGTTTAGCAGCACGATGATGGGAGCGTTGATTGTCGGTTTTGCTGTAGGAGAACCGATGTTGAGTTGGGCAAAAACTTCGTTGGGTGATTCAGGGCAAGAATTGGTTGTGGGTGGATTGTATTTACTATCGGCGGGGATCATGCAGCCGATTAACTTTCAAGAACGCTCCTCTCCCAGAGAAGAACGACACAAAAAAAATGCTTGGACTGAGTTTCGAGAGAGTTTGGGCTATTTGCGGCGCAATCGATTAGTATTAAATGCCATGTTGCAAATGACAACTTTGTATTGCGTGTTTGCCGCCTTAACCGTACTAGCGATTCGTTTGGCAGCCGAGTTCGGTTTGAAAGAGCAACAATTCGGCTTTTTCCTAGCAGCGGCTGGGGTAGGTATGGTTTTTGGTGCGGCAATTTTGGGTCACTGGGGCGATCGCCTGCACCACAAACCCTTACCTTTATACGGCTTTTTGATGATGGCGTTTGTCTTGGGCATATTTACTTTTACCCACAGTCTATTGCTTGCCCTCGGATTGTCTGTGTTGCTAGGTGTTGGCGCTGGCTTTATTGGCGTACCGATGCAAACGTTGATCCAGCAGCAAACTCCACCGGAAATGCACGGCAAAGTATTCGGTTTTCAAAACCACGCGATCAATATTGCCCTCTCTGCACCTTTATTAATTACCGAGAGGCTAACGATCGCTTTCGGCTTGCGTAGCGTTCTCGTCGGTATGAGTGTTGCCGTTACCGCGATCGGCATTTGGGCGTGGCAAAATACTCGTAGAGTGTTGAAAGATGCTATTTGAGGGGCTAGGGGCTAGAGGCTAGGGGCTAGGGAAAGAAATTTTGAAGGCTTTGACGACGATCGCACTTTTAGGAAAGGTTGTCGATCTGCTGCTAAGGGATGAGGCATCGATCTTTAAAATAAAGTTTATTGGTAGACACTTGCCTGCATTGGCGCGATCGCGTGTCTCAGACTCTCGACTCCGAACACAATAGATCGGACTTAGCCTATGGTTCAGTACTTTGTTATCTATGTCATGAAATCTTAAATATTAGAGAATATAGTAAATTTAATAATTAATCAGCAATTTAAAATACAAAATATAAATACAAATATCCCCCTAGTCAACTAAGTACTGCGTGAGGTTTCCCGTGCGAGCATCTCGTACCCATAGTGTTTCCATCAAAAACGGTCATTTAAACTCATCGGCAATTTCTACTCCACCGCTAGTCACACCCAAACGGGCGACTGGCGCTTATGCCCTCATTGACAGTCTCCAACGTCACGGAGTCGAGCATATTTTCGGCTATCCTGGCGGGGCAATCTTACCAATTTACGATGAGTTGTATCGGGCGGAAGCATCTGGTGGGATTCAGCATATTCTAGTCAGACACGAACAAGGCGCAGCCCATGCTGCTGATGGCTATGCCCGTGCTACTGGTAAAGTAGGCGTATGCTTTGGCACTTCCGGTCCTGGGGCAACAAACCTAGTGACAGGAATTGCTACAGCCCACATGGACTCAATTCCGATGGTGATTGTCACGGGACAAGTCTCCCGTGCTGCAATTGGAACGGATGGGTTTCAGGAAACCGATATTTATGGCATTACCTTGCCAATAGTGAAACATTCTTACGTCGTTCGCGATCCCGCAGATATGGCGCGGATTATTGCCGAGGCTTTCTACATCGCTAGCACGGGTAGACCAGGGCCAGTGTTAGTTGACGTACCGAAGGATGTGGGATTAGAAGAATTTGACTACGTACCTGTGGAACCAGGAACGGTAAAGTTGGCTGGATATCGTCCTACTGTCAAGGGAAATCCGCGCCAAATCGTCCAGGCAGTACAGTTGATCCGAGAGAGTCAGCGCCCGTTACTGTACGTTGGAGGAGGTGCGATCGCCTCTAGCGCGCACGTAGAAATTCAGCAATTAGCAGAAATATTCCAAATTCCCGTGACGACAACCCTCATGGGTAAAGGGGTATTTGACGAACATCACCCCTTGGCTGTAGGAATGCTGGGAATGCACGGTACGGCATACGCTAACTTTGCCGTCAGCGAGTGCGATTTATTAATTGCTGTCGGGGCAAGATTTGACGATCGCGTCACTGGTAAATTAGATGAGTTTGCCTCTCGTGCTAAGGTCATCCATATCGATATCGATCCAGCGGAAGTTGGCAAAAATCGCGCCCCAGAAGTGCCAATTGTCGGTGACGTGCGGGCAGTATTAACTGAGTTACTGCGCCGCTGTCAAGAAACAGGAGGATGTCAAAATCCCGCGCAAACCCAAGCTTGGCTCAAACGCATTGATAGTTGGAAAGAAGATTATCCTTTAATCGTGCCGCGTCACGCCGATCGCCTCTCACCCCAAGAGGTGATTGTAGAACTGAGCCAGCAAGCACCGAATGCCTACTACACTACTGATGTCGGACAGCATCAAATGTGGTCGGCTCAATTCTTGAAAAATGGTCCCCGTCGCTGGATCTCCAGTGCTGGCTTGGGAACGATGGGATTTGGAATGCCTGCGGCTATGGGTGCAAAAGTAGCACTGCCAGATGAAGAGGTAATTTGTATCAGCGGCGATGCCAGTTTTCAAATGAACCTACAAGAGCTGGGGGCTTTAGCGCAGTTCGGCATTAATGTCAAGACCGTAATTATCAATAACGGCTGGCAGGGAATGGTACGCCAGTGGCAACAGGCATTTTACGGGGAGCGTTATTCTTCCTCGAATATGGAACCATCAATGCCAGATTTTGAGCTGTTGGCTAAGGCTTACGGCATCAAAGGGATGGTGGTTTCTACGCGGGAGGAATTAGCTACGGCGATCGCTCAAATGCTAGCTCACAACGGACCCGTTTTGATGGATGTACGCGTAAATCGCGAGGAGAACTGTTATCCAATGGTTCCTCCTGGCAAGAGCAACGCTCAGATGGTGGGTTTACCCAAACAACCCAAAGCTGAAAAAGCTCTAGAGGTCGTTCAGTGCAGCAATTGCGGCGTGAAAAACCTCTCCAGCAATAACTTCTGTCCAGAATGTGGCACGAAGATTTAACTTGGTAATGGGTAATTGCTAGTTGGCGATCGCATTTACCAGTTACCACTGTATTACACTCAAACGAGCAAAGCTCTAATAGCCAATTTTCAGTAGAACTCTAAAGACATTCTCTTCTGAGACGAGATCGCTGCTAGATGCATCTCTGCCAAAATCATATTCATTGTTAGTCCAACTAAATGTCAAAGTTGGGCTATTTTTTTTATTACCGAGCTGTACTTGGGCATTTGCCCCATAGCGAGAGCGGCTATCGTTATTATTAATCGGAGTGTAATAGGCTGATAATTGCAAGTGCTTAGATAGTCTTACTTCTAAGCTGGTTAGTAAGCTGTTGTCAATTGAATCTGGTAAAATTCCGCCAAAAAAACTAATTAATCCGATTGAAATTGCCCCAAAATTTGCTTTGACTCCTGTTGTGACTGAACTTTCAGGCGCAGAAACCACAGCTCTATTGAAACGATTGTTTTGGTCAATAATGTAATTAAAACCAGTTGAAAGAACTAAATTAGCTTTCTTACTTAAAGGAATAGTTTTAGAAATGTTACCTAAGATTTGACTGTAGTATTCGGGGTCGGCATTAAGATACGCGATCGCACCTGTTGAATAAGTCCAGCGATCGGCAGTATTTTTAGTATAATCTAATCCTAAATAGGGCTTGAGTTCGTTTGAAAAAACGACACCACCATAGTATCTAAATACATCTTCTACTCTTGTAATGTTCCCACTGAAACTTAAATGTGGATAGTAGTTTGTTTCTTCTTTTAAACGACTGCTAGCAATATAGTTAACATCGCGCTCGAAAAACTGGAGATAAATTTGACTGTAAAAATCTTCGATTTGAGCTGTAGAGAAATTTTGTTCGTTGCTAGTCGAGACAAGTGATAAATTTTGGTCGGCTCCTCCTTCCGCACCTGCATTAACGGTTAATCTTTCAGCACTTGTAGGATCGTAACGCACTTGACTGAAATGATGCCGTTTTATTACTGGGGAAAGACCGAGCCAAAGGCTATTAAATTCACCCGATGGAGTATGTTGTATACCGGATGAAGTTAATGTAGGGCTAGCAGCACTGCCAAGACCTGCATGATAAATGGTAAAACTATTGTTGGGAACACGGTTATTTTTAGCAGCAAAAAAGAGATTTTTATTAACGTTTGAGTTAACTTTATTGCTCGATCCTTCAATCTGAGGAATTACATCTGGAAGAAATTCTGTACTTAGTTGCAGAGCCGAATTGAGCAAAATATTGTCATCATCTATAATTCCCGTCCAGCCACGAATTGTTAAACCAAGAACTGCTTCTTTATCGTTGGCTCTAACAATTTGTTTAACGCGAGCATAAGTTGCAGTTGGCGTGTAACTGAATGATTCTTGACGATTAATAGAAATTCTGCCTGCTCGGTCTTCATCTGAAATTACACCAACATTAGGAAAATAGAGATCGACCCCTACTTTTTGACCGTTTGCTCCCATTTGAAATCCAGGAAGTTTCATTACTGCCAGCGATTCTGGTGTTAAAATATCTCCTACTTTAGAGGTTTGTATAATGCGAGTTGGAATTAGAAATTCAGGATTGATGCTGTTTCTATCTGTTTCTAAACCAGGTATGTAAGTGCATTGATTTTCAGAATCACTACCTGGAAAAAAACACGAGCCGACAAAACTCAATTGTAGTCCCATACCCATCATGGTTTGGGATTCTTTTGATTCAATTTTAACTTCTCGTTTACTTCTAACGGTCTGGAGTTGTAAATATTCTCCTGTCTGTTCTACAGTAAAAATATTATTTTTAGTTAAACTCTCTTGAATTTTACCGTTGAGTTTGATGATACCGCTAAAAATAAAATCGTCACTTCTTTCATCACCAAATTCGTAACCAGAAACAGCTTTCCATTCTGTGAGATGGTCGATTGGGACACCGTTGAGGATAATAGAAGTTGTAAAAGGATTGATTTTTTCTTTCTCAACAAGGTGGGGCGAAATAACATAGTCATTGCTCTGACTGTTTAAATTCTGCTGTCGAGCTAGTTGAGAGATTGAGGGATAGTTATTAAATTCTTTTGATTTCCTCTCTCCGGCTAATTCTGTAACCGAGAGATATTTATCAGAATTTTCTAATACAACTTTTTGAGCTAAAGCTTTTGAGGGATAGATACTGAATATAGTAGTAAATAACGCCGTCAAAATAAACAATAGATTTAAAAATTGAAATTGGTGTGCTTTTAGATAGAAGCGAACTGGAAAATCAATTTGAAAAAATCTTACTGAATAATTCATGTATTTGCCAGGTAATCAATCGTTAAAGCGATCGCTCAACTAAAGCAATCGCTTTGATTAGAATGCCCAGTTCAACTGAAATTTTCACAGCTATTGCAGATTTTTTACATTAGTTATTAGCTTATTACACAATAAAAAAAGCATGGCTATACCATGCCTATACCGAACTAGGGTGGGCGTCGCCCACTTTACAATTGAATTTTGTAAATCAAATAAAACTGCTGTATTCTTCAGTAAAAAGCGAATTAGTAGTGTTTATTTCCTTATATCGTGCTGGGGTAATATCTCTTTATCCCAATATTTAGATTCAAGAATTACGCACTGGAAATTTTAGATTCGATCCCTCTGTCCCCGTTCTTAAGGGGAGGATAAATTTTTTTATGATGTACTGGAAGTTTCAGATCTCGATCCCCCTACCTCTCTTAAAAGGATGTAAATCTTCCTTGTTTTTCAAGAGTTTCCAGTTTTTCAAGACATTAACATTCATAATTCCCCCCTTAAAAAGGGGGGGGTTAGAGGGGATCTCTTTTGCCGCAGTCAAAAAGTAAATTGGGATGAATTGTCCCTAGGCAAAATCTGCTGCGGTAATTAAACTAGCTTGAATACCAGTCAGTTTAGCTAACGCTTCTCCAGTGCTAGTGATACTAACTGAAGTATCGAGTCCAGTTTGAGTAATTGTGAGTTGGGCAAATGTTAGACCCCCACTCAATGACAATAAATCTTGTCCATCGATAAAATCACGAATCAGATCTGTTCCCTGACCGGATGCCAAGATAAATGTGTCGATTCCAGTCCCACCCCAAAGCGAGTCATTGCCCAAACCACCGTTGAGCAGGTCATCGCCTGCATCACCGTAAAGCGTATCATCGCCTGCACCAGCGTAGAGGCTGTCGTTGCCATCCCCACCCCGAAGAAAGTCAATGCCACCACCACCATACAGAGTATCGTTACCTGCATCCCCAAATAATGTATCGCTATCGGCTCCACCATCGAGGATGTCGCTGCCAGCACCACCTCTGAGAAAATCGATTCCACTACCACCAATTAGGGTATCGTTATTATCTTCTCCATAGAGGGTATCGTTGCCGTTAGCCCCATTCAGGATATCTTGACCAATGCCACCCCGCAAGATGTCATCGCCATCGCCGCCATTCAGGTTGTCGTCGCCTGCGTTGCCATAGAGATTATCGTTACCAGCACCACCATTCACCAGGTCATTAGCCGCACCACCCCGAAGAGTGTCGTTGATACCCGTGCCTTCAATAGTGTTAGTTGTGCTATTTTGGGGTAGCCCAACATTGAGGGCAAAAGTATCGCTGGTGATGCCACCGTTACCGTCATTTGCCGTAATTTTGATATTGAGATTGACTACATCGTTGGCAGTTGGTAAACCGTTAAAAGTGCGGGTAGCGGCATCAAAACTTAACCAATCTGGTAGGGGGCTGCCATTGTCGAGAGTAGCCGTGTAGGTAAGCGTGTCGCCATCGACATCATTGAAGGTGTTATCTGCAAATTGGAAGTTGAAGGGGGTGTAAGCACTGGCAGTTTGGGCAGTAATTGTATTAGCTACTGTAGGCGCATCGTTGAGGTTTAAACCAGATAGTGTAGTGACTGCCCCTCCTGTACCAAACAGGGAATCACCTTTAGATATGGCTTGGTTCAAATCAGTAATTGCACCAGTAGACAACGCCAGAGAAAAGGATTGGTTGTCACTGAATTCATTAAAGGTATAGGGTGACGCAGAATATTTTTGACCTGTAATTAGATCGTCATGTATAGGCTGACCACTGCCTACCAAGCCACCATTTTGATAAAACGACTCGTCAAAATCAAAGAGTTCATACAACTCACTCAAATGTGGAGTCGTGGTGTCGAAACTGGTTGAGAAAGTGACAGTTGCACTTGTGACTGTCTTGCCGATGAGAGAAGCTATATCGAAAAGAAAGTAATTGCGATACTCTTGACCGACAAATCCTGACAAGAAATTAGTATTGTTATTGTCATAGAAAAACGAGCCATTTGATGCAGCACTTACCCATCCACTATCAGTCGCAGTGATAGTGGAGGTAGTTGTATCAGAAAAAGTCAGATTAATCCGAGGTGTCTGGGATGAGTTGCTGAAGCCAAAAATATACTGAGTAGGCTGTGCGAAGTCGTTAGTTGCAAACATTCCTTTGTAGGCTGCCATGACTGAGGGTGAAAAGGCTAGCAGAGGCTGTTTTTGACCTAGTACTACCTCTAGTTGCCAATTTCCACCTAAAGCAGAATTACCAGTAGGAGTTTTGGAAGCAGCAATATTGGCTCTCGTCAGTTGGCGCAACTTGGCGAGAAATTCGGCTCCTGCATCCCCAGCCGCCACGTTGCAACCATAGAGGAAGAGATTAGCAACATCCCACTTTTGCAGTTGAGTGGCATAGCGGTTGAAAGTATCCAAACTCAGTTGGGCATTACCTAGATACAAACAACCAGGGCTACCGTGGGATACGATGTGGACTGAGGTAATGTTACTGCGTCCTTGCAAAGCTTGTGCGATCGCTAAGACACCATCTCGATTGGAGTCGAGTACTACAACTTCATTTCCTGGTGTAACTCCATCAATCAAACTTTGATAATCTGTTACGGTCGGATCGATAAAAACAATACCGTTGTTAGAATTCTGACTATGATTTACACTGATTGCCATAATGTACTTTTTTGTACTCAATTGGTAAGTGAGTGAAGTTAATTTTTGAAGCGGAAATTATCTACACTCTGGCAGAGCTGAAATGTCAACACGAGTCAAATAAATGCAGTTTAGAGACTTAATTTTTCAATCATTTCTAACTGCTTCTAAGACTATATAGGCGCGATCGCAATTACTTTTTTTGATTAGAGTTACTGACTGAATTTTCAGTATTTCTGCCAGATTAGACATAGTGAAGTAGTTATGGAATATTCGATTGAAGGCAATCTGATTCCATAACTTGAATGACTAGGCTATCGCAATTCTTAGCGAAAGCCTACTCAATAGAAACTAATGACTTATAGTGGCATCATTCCAGGTTGAATTTCTACAACTTTGTTAGGGCTTGTAGAACCAATCTGAACGCTTGTATTAGCAGTAAAGGAGTTAAATTGGGGAGTAGTCAGTCCAGGATCTGAAGCACTAGTGATACTGCTAACACCTGTATTGGTGATATTATTCACGCTGATAGTGCCAGCAGAACCCATGGCAAATGCTGCATTTTGAGCGCCGTTGTTAAAAGCTCCGGCAAAGGCATCTTGTTTACCAATCGCAGCTGAAACAGCAACTCCAGTTACCTGGCTGTTATTGAGCGTAAATGCCGCAGAACCAGCCGCACCACCTTCACCAGCTTTGGCATTAGAGGCAACACTAAAGGCGCTTACAGTAGCGATAGCAACGATGAGAGAAAGTTTAGTAAGATTCATGTAGAATGCTTCCTCGGTTAAGTTATGAGTAATTAAGTGAACGAGTTGAGAAATTAATAATTCTTGCTGGGAACAGGTAATAAAACATAAATAGTTTAGGCAAACCGTCTAAGCTAAGTTAGAAATTTTGCTGCAAATTGCATTATATCTAACTATTAATTGATTGTTAGTTGTTTCCCTAAGAGCTACTTAGTAAAAATCGACTTTTCTATTATTATCTTGAGGATTTTATCTAGACCTCGGTGAAAGTACTGAGCTGTTTCAAATAGATTCAAATGTAAAGGAAACCGTAAACATAAAGAAAATCTAAAATTAGAAAAACCTCTATAAAAGTGAAGAGAATCTAAAATTAAAGATATTGTTAGAGATAATCGGAAAATTCTTTTCCGATTGCTATACGGACAAGTTCCCCAAGAATCTCGATTGAAAACGAAGTTTTTGGGTGAAGAACGCTTCTACAAATTCCGATTCCCTAATTTCAAACTAAGTCTAAGTTATCAGTGCGATCGCTGAAATATTTCTAAAAAAAATAGGGTAGTGTTGCCCACCATACATTTAAATTGCACCGTAAGGTGCGTTAATAACTAACACACCCTACAAAAACTAGGAGGAAAACAAATATTCTTGCATACTGCATACAGCTTCATAGCCAATATTTCGATCGGTTCGATTTGATAGAATAAAATCGGTAAATTTACGTTTTCTAACAGAAAAAACACATAGAACAATCGCGTAATTACAGTAAATAGTAAGCGTAAATTGGGGCAACCTAAATGTAATCGCTTTAACGGCTGTCTGCCGATCCTAATGAAATTCTGGCGTTCGAGTACCTCCATCCGCAATCGCTTCGCCTTTGGCATGGGAGCAATGCTACTGCCGTTGATTTTGCTGGGTATTGGTACGTTTGTTTCTTTAGAAGGGGTGCTGAATAGATTTGAAGAAAAAGAAAACGAAACTTTAGAAGCACTGTTCCCCATCACAGAACTAGAAGCACTGATTGTTAAGGCATCAACTTCAGCCGACGATTACTTCAGTCATGGCACACCAGCCGATCGCGATCGCTTCCTGTTGATGAGTCGTGAAGTAGACAAAACCTTTATTACAATTCTTAATACCCCGACAGACACGCCAGAAAAAACAGCCTTGCTGCTGGTGGCTCAAAAAGCTTGGCAACAAGCCAAAACCAGTGGCGAAGTTATTTTTACTAATCCTCATCTGAGAAAAGATGTATCTGCTGTCCGAGAAAAGAAGCACCTGGATACATGTATTAAAAAAGCTGTAGAAACCCTAGATCGATTGCAAGAACTTCTTACCCATCTACAAATCTTTGATAACATTGCTCAAGCGCAAGCAGCAAAACTCTGGGTAAAGGGAATTGTAGTCGTTGTGTTTGGGTTGGGATTGGCGGTAGCGGCGATCGCGAGTTTAATCCTAGCTCGTTCTGTATTGTTGCCGTTGCAGATCTTAGAAACAGGAGTAAAACGCCTATCTGAGGAAGATCTTTCTTATCGGATCGTTCTATCGAGTCAAGATGAGTTAGGACAACTAGCAATCACATTCAATCACATGGCAGAAAAACTCGAACAGAGTCAAATAGCCTTAAGAAATTTAGCGACTTTGGATGGATTAACCGGAGTTTTTAACCGCCGCGAGTTCAACCAAAAGTTAAAAACAGAGATCGAGCGATCGCACCGCTACACGCATCCTTGCTCTTTAATTATGTTGGATATCGACTATTTCAAAAAGCTGAACGATACCCACGGACACCAAGGGGGAGACGAAGCACTCAAAATTGTTGCTAGCATTATTAAACGCGAAATTCGCCCCATAGATACAGTTGCTCGTTACGGCGGTGAAGAGTTTGCCGTGATTTTACCGGAAACTGTCAGTGATAGTGCGGCAATTATTGCCGAACGATTGCGTCATGCTGTGGCTACAGCAGCGATCGCTATTTCTCCCCAACTTTCAATTAATGTAACCGTCAGCGTCGGTCATGCAACTTTTCCCTCAGATGCAATTTTAGAGGAAAAATTACTTGCTGCTGCCGATCGAGCCTTATATGCTGCGAAACATTCCGGTCGCAACCGAGTTGTGAGTGATAGTAGCTTGCAAGCATCTAGCGACTATAAATCGCAATTACACGGACAAAACCCGCCGACGCGGGTTAAAAACCTCGATCGTCCGTGAGTCCGCGCCGACGGACTTGGTTTGTGTGGTTCCGCGAATTCCATTCGTCCAGGCTTGCTACCACTGAGGATTAGTTAAAATCAATCTCTCGGCAGCGGCTAAATCTAAGGGTTTAGAAAATAAGTATCCTTGCGCTTCTTCACAAGCGAGCGATCGCAAGTGCTGTAAATGGTTTAGAGTTTCTACTCCCTCGGCGATCGCTTTAATTCCTAACTGATGTGCTAAAGAAATAATTGTCGCCGCAATTTGACAATTTTTGCTGTTGGCTCCAGTACTGCTAACAAAAGCTTGGTCTACTTTTAAATAATTAATCGGAAAACGGTGCAAATAACTTAAAGAGGAATAACCCGTACCAAAGTCGTCAATACTCAGGCGAATATTTCTCGCTCGCAGTTGTCCGAGAACGAAGATCAGTTGTTCCACGTCGTCCATCAGCATACTTTCGGTCAGTTCTAGATTTAAACTCTCGCCTAGTATCCCCGTTTCAGCTAATATGCGATCGATCTTTTCCAAAAAATCTGGTTCTCGCAGTTGCTTGAGCGACAGATTGACGCTAATTTTAGCGGGTGGATGAGAAAATTGAGTCTGCCATTGTTTCATTTGACTGCAAGCGGCGCGGAGTACCCATTCACCAATCGGGACAATTAACCCCGTTTCTTCAGCAATAGGAATAAACTCAGATGGCGAAACTAAACCCCGTTCGGGATGCAGCCAGCGTAGTAGTGCTTCAAAACCGATAATTTTACCTGTACTGAGGGAAACAATCGGTTGGTAGTTGAGGTAAAGTTCCTGTCGGATGACTGCTTGGCGCAGGTCATTTTCAATTTGCAGCTTTTGGATTGCTTGCGCGTACATGGCTCGGTCGAAAATTTCATACCGCGCTTTGCCTTTCTCCTTAGCACGGTACATAGCTATATCTGCATCTCTCAGCAGATCCGCTCCATGTTGATAATGCGTCGCACTAGCAGCGATACCGATACTAGCACTAGTGAATACTTCTCTGCCTGCCAGTTGTAATGGTACTCTCAATTGAGCGTGAAGCCGATCGGCGACTCGAATCGCATCATTGATATCTTGAATTGGGTCGAGGAGAATGATAAACTCGTCTCCACCTAAACGAGCAACTGTATCTGTAGAGCGAACTAATTCCTGTAGCTGATGAGCGATCGCCAACAATAATCGATCTCCCACCTGATGCCCTAAACTGTCGTTAATTGCCTTGAAGCGGTCTAGGTCGATAAATAGGATGGCAAATAAATGGTCTGGATATCGTTTTGCCCGTTGTAGCGCCATTTCCAAGCGTTCCATCAACAGGGTACGATTGGGGAGATGAGTTAAAGCATCGTGCAAAGCACTATAAACTAACTGCTCTTGCGCTTGATGGCGATCGCTAATTTCCTGTTGTAACTGTTGGTTGAGTGCTTCTAGTTGTAACGTCCGCTGACGGACTCGATCTTCTAATTCTTGGTTGAGCCGTTCGATTTCTATTTTGGCTGCACGTAAGGCTAATTGGTGCTTTACCCTGGCTAAAGTTTCTTCGGCTGCAAAGGGTTTCGTAATATAATCGACTCCTCCAACTGCAAAGCATTCTGCTTTGTTTGTCGCCTCATCCAAGGCGCTGACAAAAATTACTGGAATATCTTGAGTTGTTGGCTCGGCTTTGAGATGACGACAGGTTTCTAAGCCATTCATTTCTGGCATTATTAGATCTAATAAAATTAGATCTGGCAATTCAGTTTTGATTTTTAATAACGCATTTTTACCACTATTTGCAACAGAGACTCTAAATCCCGCATGTTGTAAAATATGAGATAAAATTTGAATATTATTTGGATTGTCGTCAACAATTAAAATAGAGGAGTTGCGGGTTAGATCGACCATTGCAGTAAATAGCTATTAGCGGTTAGCTATTAGCGGTTAGCTTAAAGTGCAGAAACTGTCTGCACTACGAGAAGTTGCTCTTTTATCTTGACTCGAACGAGGATAACTTAGGTATAAGTACGATGAAGAATTCAATGAAGATTTCAAGAAATATAGTACGATCTCGATTTTGAGACTTGGATGAGTTGCTGAAGATTGACTTACACAAAAAAATCGCGATCGCAAGGTCTAGGTAGGAGTAAATGAGGGATGACGACCGCCATCGGCATGAGGAAATTCGGCTGCGCGAAGCAGAACGGCAAGTGTCGCTTGCTAGCCGCAATGCAACTGTTAGCAAACTAGTGCAATTGATTTACTTCCTCACTGGAGCGTTAGGAATGCTGCTGTTGTTACGCATGATTTTGCGGTTATTTGGGGCAAATCCAGACAATACATTCGCTCAGTTTATTTATAACCTTTCCGAGCCGTTCTACGCTCCAGTTGCTAACCTTTTTGGTACGCCAACGTTTGGTAATTCTCAGGCATTTGAAATTAACGCTTTGGTCGCAATTGCCGCTTATGCAATCCTAGGCTGGTTGGTAGGGCGATTGGTGTGGTTGATTGGCAGCAAAACAGAATAACTCTAAGAGAGGAAGCGATTAGAAATCGCGGCTACACAGGTAAAGTGCGCCTTCGCGCACTGAAGAAAATCTCGGAATTAACTGACAACCAACAACTGATAACTGAAGATACAACAACAGCGATCGCAAGTTTGATTTACTCGTTGCCAGAGGCTTTTGGAGGTATGGCAGTGACGACAACCCTAAGTGCTAGCAGATCGCTGGTAGAGTTAGCCAAGGAACTACACCTAAATTTTTTCCTCGTCTCCTATACAGACTTATTGGGAGGAACTCGCGCTAAACTCGTCCCTGCGGCTAAAATTGCAACTGTGGAGGCGGATGGAGCAGTCCGACGATTAACTCCTATCGGCGATTGGGGACGACAATGACGGCTTTTGGTAGTACGTGAAGTCCCCGCTATATTTCTTATGGTGGGAACTTTGACTTACCCATTCATATGATGCCCGCAATTTCCTACAATAACTTTAAAGGATGTTGTAAAAGAGAGCTGTCTGTAAATGCCTAAGACTGTTGCCGATATCATGACCCGCGACCCAATTGTGGTACGCCCAGAAACCTCGCTGCATGAGGCAATTCAGCTTTTGGCAGAAAAGCGCATTAGCGGTTTACCCGTGGTGGACGATGCAGGGAAGTTAATCGGTACGATTTCCGAGACAGATCTGATGTGGCAAGAAACAGGTGTTACTCCTCCGGCTTACTTCATGTTTCTCGATAGCGTCATTTTTCTGAAAAACCCTGCCCAATACGAACGAGATTTGCATAAGGCGTTGGGACAGACGGTGGGAGAGGTGATGAGCAAAGATGCTATTACTGTTGCCCCCGATAAACCGTTAAGAGATGCAGCGCAACTGATGCACGATCGCAAGGCACAGCGTTTGCTTGTAGTTGATGCTAATAGCAAGGTGATTGGTATTTTGACTCGTGGCGATATTGTCCGCGACTTGGCATCTAGTGAGAGTGAGTAGTGAGTAGTGATTTAATTGTGAATTGTGTTCGCGAAGTGTAGCGTTAGCGTCTACTGTGAATTGCGAATTGTCATCCTAGTCCCTAGCCTCTTACAACGAGTTACCGAAAAATGGTAATAGTAATGACAAATTACGCATTACAAATTACGAATTTAAAATGGCTGTTAGTCCAGAGTCAGTAAAGCAATTACTCGATTCGCAGGATTTGGGCGATCGCTTGCGGGCGATGAATCAAGTTCGTGAATTGGATAATAAAACGATCGCGCTTGAGTTGGCATTGAGGGCGATTAAAGATCCAAATGCTCGCGTTCGTTACTCGGCGGTAAGTCAGTTGGATACTTTAGGAGGACAGGATTTAAATACTAGCTTAAATGTGTTGCGCGATCGCCTGCTCAACGACCCCGAACCGGATGTACAAGCTGCTGCTGCTGACTGTTTGGGGGCGCTGAAGTTAACCGATGCGTTTGCAGATTTAGCGCAAGTCTATCACAGTACGCCTGAGTGGTTGGTCAGGTTTAGTATCATTGCAACTCTGGGCGAATTAGGCGATCCGCGCTCTTTCGATCTCCTGAAAGAGGCATTGGAATCGGGTAGTGAGTTAGATAAGACTGCGGCAATTAGTTCTTTGGGAGATTTGGGCGATCCGCAAGCAATAGAATTATTAGCTCCTTTTGCTACTAACCCAGATTGGCAAATTCGCTATCGTGTTGTACAAGCTTTAGCTAAATTGGGTGGCGATCGCGCCAAAAGTCTGATCGAGCAATTGGCACAAGACGAAGTTGAAGCTGTATCTCAAGAAGCGAAAAACAGTTTGTCATGAAAGGAGACAGAAGACAGAAGACAGAAGAAAACTTGTAAGATGTCTCTTTTTTGGTATCGCTTGTTTCTAATAAGTAATTGCTCGCTTGGCTGTCACGCATCTAAGCTTGCACGACTGGGTGTAGTTCAAACGCTTACCCCCATCGGCTTTAGACATTTTGATTTTTGTATGGGCTGGTTGAAATTGTAAATTATTGATGATTCACGGGAAAATTGAGAAATAAACTCGCCCCTACTTAACTTTTGACTTGCTGGGAGGCAAGGCATATGGCGATCGCTACTCTACCTCGTCTAACTGAAGCACAGATTCGCAAACTAGCGACAGAGCAAAGTTTTCAGCGTGGCGATCGCTATTATCAGCAAGGCAGAATTCTCAATCCCATGCGCCAGAATGCGGTGTTGTGGGCAGATTGTCAGGGTTCCGAACTCTACCAGCCTCGCATCACTTTGGGTAAACAAGGAGTTGTCAGTGCTGATTGTACCTGTCCCTACGATTGGGGCGGACTTTGCAAGCATCAGGTAGCCTTATTACTCGCTTACGTCCACCAACCCGATACTTTTCATGTCGTACCACCAGTCAGTGAAATGCTTGCTTCTCGCAGTCGCGAAGATTTGATCGAGCTAGTCGAGCTAATGGTACAGCGTTATCCCAATTTACTATCGCTAGTAGAACTTTCTACTGCTCAACCGCAGCCAGGGCAAGCTTTGGATCTGTCGATCTATCGCCGTCAAGCACAACGGGCTTTACGTCAGGATGATATGGAGGCGATCGCTACAGATTTACAACCTTTAATTGACACGGCAAATCAACTTTTTCAAACTGATAATTGGTTATGGGCAGGGGCGCTTTACCAAATGCTGCTAGCAGAAATTACTGCTAGTTATGACGATAATTTACAAGCTATTGACTACGATGGCGATGTCTGCGTTGTGGCTCAGGATGCTGCTGAAGGGTTAGGCAAGTGTATAGCTCAAGCCCAGACGTTAGATGCAGAAACTAGGTCGATTTGGCTGCATACTTTACTTGATGGCGTATTGAAAGATCTTGAATTGGGTGGTATTGATTATGCATATGCGGCTAGGGAGGCTTTGTTAGAATCGGCAACGGATGCAGAGTGGGAATGGGTAGAAGACCGAATTCGCGGTGAAATTCAGCGTAGCAGGAGCAGCTGGACGCAGGATGCTTTGGTGAGTTTATTAGCCGATCGCTCCAAACAGCAAGGAAGCAACGACACAGCCAGAAATTTAATCCACGAATTGGGCAGTCCCGAACAACGAGCCTTTTTATTAGTAGAGGAAGGCAAAATTGAGACAGCAATGGCGATCGCTCGCGAGAATTTTACTCATTTACCTGGACTCATGTTACAGTTTGCCGATGCCCTGCTAGCCGCTCATGCCAATACACAAGCAGTCGAGCTAATCGCGCAGCTAGCTAAACAAGAAAAAGCGCGGGGTCATTATCAGCAGTGGTTGACCAAATATTACCAAGAATACGGCGATCCGCAGACTGCTCTCAATTGGCAGCAACAAATATTTTGGGACTCGCCATCTTTAGAAGGTTACAAGCAATTACAGAATATAGGGCAAAAAGCAGGTACGTGGGAACAACTGCGAGATAACGTAGTACAAAAACTCCAGCAGCACAAACAACTGCTTTTGCTGACGCATATTGCCTTTTACGAGCAAAATATCGAGCGGGTGTTAGAATTATTCCCTCAGCTCAAACAATGGGAGCAATCTAGATTTCGCCAACCACTAGCTCATGCGATCGAAACCACCCATCCCCAAATGGCGATCGCGCTTTACCAACAACTCGCTACACGGGCGATCGAGCAGAGAAATCGCCCAGCATACCGAGAAGCCGTTCAACATTTGCAACGGGTAAAAGCTATCTGTGAATCGTCCAGTATTGCTAATTGGACGGAATATATTACGCAACTACGCTCTCAATACCCCACCCTACGGGCGCTACACGATGAATTATCCAAAGCCAAACTTTAATCAGTTATCAGTTATCAGTGACTAGTGACCGACTACCAATTATCCCTTACCCATTACCGATTCCCCACTCCCGACTTTTGTACGGGCGGGTGCGCGCATGTGAATTTACAACCTCAGACGTAAATCTTTGGTCACAACCCGCTCCTACGACTTTTGACTTCTCATTCACTTTTGCAACATGTATGTTGTTAAAATGCTAGAAACAATGCTTCAGATCTTGTAAACAAAACTTAAAGTTTCGTCAAGAAAGGTTATGAACACGACAGAAAACAACGCTCTATCCACCGAGAAAAGCCTAGAGGCAATGTGGCAGTTCTCCCAAACCTATGCCAAGCGCACGGGTACGTACTTCTGTGCCGATCCTTCCGTGACAGCTGTGGTAATTGAAGGACTTGCCAAACATAAGGATGACCTTGGTGCGCCTCTGTGTCCCTGTCGTCATTATGAGGACAAGGAAGCAGAAGTTCACGCTACGTTCTGGAATTGCCCTTGCGTACCGATGCGGGAACGTAAGGAGTGTCACTGTATGCTGTTTTTAACTCCAGACAACGATTTCGCTGGAGAACAACAGGACATTGAGTTAGATTACATCAAAACTGTGCGAGACACTATGGGATAGTTAATTGGTCATTAGTCATTGGTCATTGGTCATTTGTAATTGACGAACTGTAAGGGCGGGTTCATCAAAAATATCTACTTCTATTTGAAGCACTGGATCAACCCGCCCCGACTAAATATTTGTGCCAGAAATACCGAATTAATGTCACGCAAAGGCGCAAAGATGGAAAGGGCTGTCGCGTTTTGTCTGATGTTTGTGGAAGAGGTACGAGATCTTGAATCGAGAGGAACCGGAAGAGTTTTGGCAGGGTGTAGAACAGTTCAACCAAGGACAATTCTATGCCTGTCACGATACTTTAGAAGCTTTGTGGATGGAAGCCACAGAACCGGAAAAAACTTTCTATCAGGGAATTTTGCAAGTTGCGGTAGGGTTGTATCATTTGGGTAATGGCAATTGGCGCGGGGCAGTCATTTTGTTGGGAGAAGGGATTAAGCGGTTGGATAGGTATCCCAGTACTTATAGTGGAATTGATGTTGATGAGTTAATAATTTCTAGTGCCGATTTGTTAAAAGCATTGCAACAGGCTGGGGCGGAAAAGGTGAGTACTTGGCAGTTAGGCAAGGATGCGATCGCTACAGAAACTACAACTTTGCCTCTACCAAAAATCGTACCAGTTGAATTAGTTTAGAAACAGTAGCTCAGCACGATCGCTGTTTCTTTTAATCAGTAAAAAATCTACGAAGTCATTAACTTCTTGAACTAGAGGTTCGGGCAATTGGCGAATTTTCGAGATAGTTTCATCATACACGCTCATCTCAAATTTCCTTTTGTCATCAAATTGATGCACCGAAGAAGAAGACAGGAGACAGGAGCGTGATGACAGAATGTCTTGTAATCGGGCGTGTCTCCTGTTATAAAACTCTTATGCAAGGGGGATACAAGCTTACCTTTAATACAAACAATTATGTCGAGATACGTAGTACAGCGGGCGGAGGCGGAGGTATCCTCCGCATCGAAGCCTTTCGTTGAGACATAATCAGTCAATATTCCAATCCCCTGTATTTATACAGGGGTACTCCTGTCTCCTGTCTTCTGTCTCCTGTCTCCTTTGAAGAAATTCTCGATCTCTAGCTTAACCAGAGATAACTATAGGTAACAAGATGTGCCATTGAGGACTATCTCTGTCTAAAATCGGTCAAATTCGTTACCACGAACCCAAATAAAGCGATCGCCCACTTCTTTCCATACACCCAACCTAAAACTACTACTGAATCTCGCCCCGCGCCAAACGCGCTTCGTACTCTTCGGGATGCTTGGAATAGTCAGATAGATCTGAAGTGCCCATTTTCAATGCTTCGGTAGAATGCATCCATAAAGCCGAGCGAGTGCTATCTTGGTCTAGTCGCAAAGAATCTACAAAGTTGCTCACTTCTTTAACTAGTGGTTCTGGCAGTTGGAGAATTTTGGAAATCGTATCATCATACAAGCTCATTTGTTATTCCTTGTTTGAATCAATGGGATGCACTCAATTTGCGTACCAACAGTCCAGTGAAGATAATTCAATATAGAGGTGTGAGGGCTGCGCGTCAATCATGTTAGTCACGTTATCTGATTTCAACCTAGAAATTAAGATTCTCAAAATCTTCTATCTGTCTTGAAGCACACCCCCTACATCTCGCGATTAAATTTTGTTACGATGTCGATGAAGCGATCGCCCCTGGAGATATTGAATGCTGCGACTGGAACACATTAGTAAAATTTATCCTACTGGTGAAGTCCTCAAAGATGTGAATTGGGAAGTCAAAGCAGGCGATCGCATCGGTTTAGTTGGTGTCAACGGTGCGGGAAAGTCTACCCAACTCAAAATTATTGCTGGAGAGGTTGAGCCAACTACTGGGGAAGTAATTCGCCCTGCTAGTTTACACATAGCATACTTGACCCAAGAATTTGAAGTAGATCCAACCCGTACTGTAAAGGAAGAATTCTGGCGTGCCTTTGTTGAGGCAAACGAAGTTCATGAAAGTTTGACAAACGTACAACATCAGTTAGAAACTGCAACACCAGAAGAATTAGATAAACTTCTGCGCCAAATGGATCGCTTTCAACGTCAGTTTGAAGCTTTGGATGGTTATAGCTTAGAGGCACAAATAGACAAAATTTTGCCAGAACTGGGTTTTGAGTCAGGAGATAGCGATCGCCTTGTCAGCGCCTTTAGTGGCGGTTGGCAGATGCGGATGAGTTTGGGCAAAATTTTACTCCAAAAACCCGATTTATTACTTTTAGACGAACCGACTAATCACTTAGATTTAGAAACAATAGAGTGGTTAGAAAATTACCTAAAAGGCTTAATCACGCCTATGGTAATCGTCTCTCACGATCGTGAGTTTCTCGATCGTCTCTGCACTCAAATTGTCGAGACTGAACGAGGAATTTCTAATACATATTTAGGCAATTATTCTACTTATTTGCAACAAAAGTTTGAGGCTAAAGAAGCGCAACAAAGTGCATACGAGCGGCAGCAGAAAGAAATCGAAAAGCAACAAGTATTTGTCGATAAATTTAGAGCTAGTGCTACCCGCAGTACGCAAGCAAAAAGTCGCGAAAAACAATTAGATAAAATCGAACGCATCGAAGCACCAGTATCCGACTTAAAAACCCTGCATTTTCGCTTTCCACCCGCACCCCGTAGCGGACGAGAAGTAGTTAAGATTCAAGACTTAACTCACATGTACGACGATAAAATACTGTTTCTGGGTGGAAACCTCTTGATAGAAAGAGGCGATCGCATTGCTTTTCTCGGTCCCAATGGCGCGGGTAAGTCTACGCTACTGCGTCTAATTGTGGGAATGGAAGAACCTACAGAAGGAAAAGTTGAGATCGGCGCTCATAACGTTATTCCTAGCTATTTCGAGCAGAATCAAGCAGAAGCACTAGATTTAAATAAAACCGTCATGGAAACGATCCATGATGAAGTTCCAGACTGGACGAATGAAGAAGTCCGCACGTTGTTGGGAAGATTTTTATTTGGCGGCGATACAGTATTTAAAAAAGTCGTGGCTTTAAGCGGTGGTGAAAAAGCCCGTCTTGCCTTGGCGAAAATGCTTTTACGTCCGGCAAATTTATTAATGTTGGACGAGCCAACAAATCATTTAGATATTCCAGCTAAAGAAATGTTGGAAGAAGCAATCCAAAATTATGACGGTACGGTACTGATCGTCTCTCACGATCGCTACTTTATCTCTCAAGTTGCCACCAAAATCATCGAAATTCGCGATGGAGAGTTCCGCATCTACTTGGGAGACTATCACTACTACCAAGATAAAATCGCCGAAGAACGAGAACAAGCAAGACAAGCCGCGATCGCTGCCGAGAAAGCTGCTAAAAAAGCCGCTAAAGCCGCTAAAGCTGCTAAGAAAGGAAGCTAGGAGTTGGAAAAGAAACAAGAAGGACAAGGAAGACAAGGGGGAGATTCAATCTAAAATCCAAACTCTCAAATCCAAAATCCCTAGCCCCCAGCCCCTAGCCTCTAGACCCTCATATAGGGCGATCCCCAGTAGAATAGCTGATATAGGCAGTAGAGAAAATTACAGAATTAGCAAAAAAACCCTTGCAGGAACGATCGGTAGTGGTATCATGACGGTTGAGTTAAAAAAAGTAAAGGGTAACATCGTATGACCCAAGCACCTGTCGCTCCCGTGGTGCTAACAATATTAGACGGATGGGGTTATCGTGAGGCAGCAGACGGTAACGCGATTTCATTTGCCAAAACTCCGGTAATGGATAGCCTCTGGGCAGCCTATCCCAAAACTCTAATCCGCACTTCTGGCAAAGCAGTAGGGTTGCCAGAAGGTCAAATGGGTAACTCAGAAGTCGGACACCTTAACATTGGTGCAGGGCGAGTTGTACCGCAAGAATTAGTCAGAATTACAGATGCAATCGAAGATGGATCGATTCAACAAAATACAGCGATCGCGCAACTGTGTCAGGAAGTAAAAGACAAAAATGGCAAACTACACCTAATCGGCTTATGTTCCGAAGGTGGAGTGCATTCTCATCTGAGCCATTTGTTAGGATTACTTGACTTAGCAAAGGCACAAGGAATTTCTCAGGTATGCATCCATGCAATTACAGATGGACGCGATACGACACCTACCGAAGGTGTATTAGCCCTCAAACAGATTCAAGAACACGCAGATGCAATTGGTGTTGGTAAGATCGTGACTCTGAGCGGTCGTTACTACGCAATGGATCGAGATCGCCGTTGGGATCGCGTCAAACGTGCTTACGATATCATGACTCAAGACGGTACAGGCGATGGGCGATCGGCAGTCGAAGTCTTACAAGCTTCCTATGATGAGGGTGTGACTGATGAATTTGTCATCCCTATCCGCATCGCTCCAGGGGCAGTAGAACCAGGCGATGGGGTTATCTTCTACAATTTTCGCCCCGATCGCGCCAGACAGCTGACTTATGCTTTGGTCAAGCCAGACTTTGACGGCTTTGAACGGCAGCAGATTACCCCCCTCTCATTTGTCACGTTCACGCAATACGACTCCGAACTCTCAGTCCCGATCGCTTTTGAGCCGCAGAATCTTAATAACATTTTGGGCGAAGTGATTTCTCAGCACGGACTGAAGCAGTTTCGCACCGCAGAAACAGAAAAATACGCCCACGTAACTTACTTTTTTAATGGTGGTTTAGAAGAACCATTTGAAGGGGAAGACAGGGAAATGGTGATGAGTCCGATGGTGGCCACCTACGACAAAGCACCAGCCATGTCAGCCCAAGCGGTGACAGATATAGCGATCGCAGCAATTCAACAACAAGTTTACTCCCTGGTAGTCATCAACTACGCTAACCCCGATATGGTAGGTCATACAGGCGATATAGCGGCAACTGTAGAAGCGGTTGAAACCGTCGATCGCTGCTTGGGACGCTTGTTAGAAGCTATTAGCCAAGTTGGAGGTACGGCACTAGTTACCGCCGATCACGGTAATGCTGAATATCTCCGAGACGAACAGGGCAATCCTTGGACGGCACATACGACAAATCCAGTCCCCTTCATTTTAATTGAAGGCGAAAAAGCGAAGATCCCTGGTTACGGCGCAGAAGTGACGCTTAGAAGTGATGGCAAACTTGCCGATCTAGCACCCACAATTCTAGAAATCTTACAGATTCCCCAGCCAGCCGAGATGACTGGTCAGTCTTTAATCGCTCCAGCTAAATACGAATTACAATCTTCCCGTACTCCGGTGGGAATGGGCTGGTAAAGTGGAATAAGTAAGCTATACTTTGTTTTGCGCCGTAGCTAATTCGCACTATGACAGTTACTACAGTTCTTGAAGCTATCTGGGCATTTTCTGCCGTAGGATTGATTGTTTTGGTATTACTGCACAGCCCTAAAGGAGACGGGATCGGCGCGATCGGCGGTCAAGCACAGTTGTTTAGCAGTACCAAAAGTGCGGAAACAACTTTAAATCGCGTGACTTGGGCGCTAGTAGTGATATTTTTGGGGTTAACAGTCGTTTTAAGTGCTGGTTGGTTAAATCGTTAGATTGTAGAGACGTTGCGTACAACGTCTCTACACTTACAACCGAGCGCGAAACTTAGAACTAACAATGGTCGAGCTTTGTCGTTGTGACAAAACCCTGTCATAAAGCTGTTCGAGCTGGTTGATATTTTGAATTAGAGTATAGCGTTCTAATACTCGCTGTCGCGCTTTTTGTCCCAGTAACGTTGTGATTTCGGGATGATCTTGGCATAGGGGTAGTAGAGTTGATAATTGTGACATGACACGCTTGGGAGTAAGAATCATGCCAGCGCCATTCTCTAACACTTCTCCATCCGCACCCACATTTGTAGCCAAACACGCTAAACCGCAAGCCATTGCCTCTAACAGAGAAATTGACAATCCCTCGACTAAAGAAGGCAAAACGAAGGCATCGCTACCGCGTAAAATCTCTACCCGTCGATTTTCATCAGCAATATATCCCAACCAGTAAATACCAAATTCCGCTCCGTAGAACGGTCGTAAAGCAGGAGTCAGGGGACCGTCACCTACCATCAATAATTTACTACTAGGCTTCATATCTGCTTGCTTCCAAGCACGAAGCAAGGCTTCGATATTTTTTTCCGCTGCCATGCGACCTTGGTAGACAAATAGGCGCTCGGCATGGAATTCTTGTTTGATGCGCGAAGTACCAGGACTATATTTCTGTACGTCGACACCGTTGGGAATCACCGCTACTTTATCAGCAGTTAAACCCATCTTGGCAAATAGTTCTCGCTGAACTGCCGAAAAGACGATAACGCGATCGTAGTTGATCAAAAACGGGGCATAGAGTTGATATGCCAGTAATTGAGTTCCCGATACGAGTTTTGCCCCTTTACCAGCATAAGGAGTGTGAAAAGTGGCAACAAGTGGCAGATTCAGCTCCTCGCAAATCTCTGGCAAGATGAAATCTAGGGGAGATAGTGTTAAGGAGGCATGGACTAAATCTGGTTTTAACTCCCGTAGCGACTGAGTTAAGACCTTTGTTGCCCCTAGAGTCGGGATTGTATAGACTTGAGACTTATAGAGGAAAGGTAGGGGAACTTCTGGGCAGTCAGGCCAGTTATCCCGCTTAGCTTCTTCTTCTTCTTGAGCGAAGTGAAGGAAACTAACTTGATTTCCTCGGTCTAGCAAGGCATTAGTAACTTCTCGACTGTAAGTAACATTGCCACAAAAGGGTGATTTTTTTCCAATCCAGGCAATATGCATTCGGTTGCGGCTCGGTTTTCTGAATCTAGGCTAGAGGCTTGAAGAGGGGCTAGGGGCTAGGGGCTAGAAACAGCAACCAGTTTAACAGCGATCGGTGACCGACTAAACCCTGCTAACTGGTAACTGATAACTGTTTCACTCCCGACTCCCGACTCCCGACTCGCCTCTCGTCGATAACTAATTAACGATTTGGGTCTCTGTACGGCAAATATACCAGGTTAAGAGACCTCCTGCGATCGCAATTACGGCTAAACTCAGAAAAACTGCCTGTAGTCCAATTAATGTTTCGGCTACACCAGCCAGTGCTAGCGGTAGAGATAAAGCAATATTGATGGCGTTGTTTTGCAAACCGAAGACTTTACCATGCATATCTGGCGGAGTCTCTTTTTGGATTGTCGTCTGCATCGGGATCGCAACTAAGGCAGCACAAGCACCTAGCAGAGCAATTAACGCTAAGGCAAACCATAATTGTTGGGTAAATACCGATAAACCAAATAAGGAGGCTGCTACGCCTATAGAACCCCACAGACTTAACTGGGCATGGGAAAAGCGTTGACCGAATTGACCGAGGAGAGTTGCGCCAGATGCTATTCCAACTCCGCCAGCCGCTAATAAAAAGCCAAATTGAGAAGATTTCAGCCCTGGAATGATTTCTGCTAACCGCACGGCAAGTACGGTCAGAGCGGCAAAGATCGAAAATAAAATGATTAACTGGAGTAGAGCATTGCGGACGCGGCGATTGTGCCTGAGATAGCTCAACCCATCGCGCAAGTCTTGCCAGACGTGGGGTGGTTCTCGATCGCTATCGGGTAAATTTTCCCCTGTTTTGAGTAAAAATAAAATTAGTCCGGCGATCGCATAGCTGCCGCCAACAACTATTTCCTTACCCATCCCCGTTCCGACACCAACGCGATCTGTAATTGTATCGGCGATCGCTAGTAACGGTTCTCCCACCGCAAATCCTACCACCACTAGCGCCATCATTGTCGTGGTATAAAGTGAATTAGCCGATAACAAATGTCTTCGTTCCACTACTAACGGAATTGCTGCTTGCTCGGCTGGAGCAAAAAATTGCGTCAGCGTCGAGATCGAGAACGATAACCCTAAGAGAATCGCAAAGCCTGCGGGCAAATTAAAGATTGGAGGCAAGTCTTGGGTAAACCAAAGCAGAAATGGGACTGACAACACGAAGATGCCTCGCAGCAAATTTGTGGAGACTAAAACAACCTTTTTCGACCATCGATCGACAAAAACACCTGCAATTGAGCCAAATAAAACTGCGGGGATGGTAAAAGCCATCATAATCGCCGAAACCCACCCACTAATGCTTTGATCGCTAGCTTGAAAGCGAGTGGAAATAATGGCGATCGTCATGACTAAATAAACTTTATCGGCAAGTTGGGAAAAGACTTGACCGCTCCACAAGGAGAGAAAATTGCGGTTGCGTAAAACTGGTAGGAACCCTTGTTCTGGCTCCGTGTCGTCAAATGGTGGTTCGCCCGCATGTACTCGATCGCCATTTGCGATCGCGCTATTCTTATCTAGCGTTTTTGTCATTCCGCCATTATTTGTATTACTTGTATGTGCGGTTTCATTTAAATGTTCTACTTTTGTCAGCTTGTCATCTCCCTCACCCATATATAATTCACTTTTGTCTTGGTCACTTTTTTCTTGGGTATTTGTAATTTCAGCTACAGAATTTTGCGATAATTGCTTTTTACTAGATAAGTATCTGGGCGGAGATGGCGTAGAACGAGAATTAGCAGCTTGACCCGTTGCTGTTCTGAGGGAATTAGGCTTAGCAGAGCATGGCTTAGCATTTCTTGTCTCTAAATCAAACGGTTGCATGATCTTCTGTTAAAGGACTCGACAGAGAAGCAAAATAACTATCAATTAAGACAGCTGAGCGAATTGGGCGACCGAAGTGATACTGTACGTACTGGCGCAAAAGTTGTTCGATTGATAACCAGTCAGAGCGATCCAGAGCAGCGATCGCAGGTAAATTAGCCTGAGATAGCTGTTGCAATAGAGCTAGTTCTGTGGCACTTATGCGCCGATCTAATACTAGTTTCTCTTGTTTGTGCGCGATCGCGTGATATCCCGTGCTGCTCGACTCCGCCACTCTACCCGTGGATGGCAAAATATAGGTCTTACTAACATCATGAGCTTTTATGGGTTGATTTTGATAACTATTTCTGCTTGTAGCCGAGGCACTTTCCCAAGCAGATAAATTTACCGTTCCCCCTGCTGAGGTGCTAAATCCTACTTGCCACTCGGGGGTGGAAAAATCTGGAGTGAGGGAATTTGCCGTTAAAGAACAAGCTTGAACTTGGGGCGCAACCCCTGCCAAAACCAGCAAGTGAAATGCAGCATGGCATAAATGAGCCAAAATGGAAAATCCTGAAGATTTAGGCAATTGCTCTAGGCGTTTGAGATGCTCGTTGAGCAAATAAAATAATTCGGTTTGGGGTTGTTCGCTCAAAGCTTGACAGATTGCCATTTCCGCCAAGTACTGGCTGGCTGCAAGCTTGCCCAAGTCTTGACTAAGAGCGGGGTATGATTCTACAGTTTCAGCTTGAGTAATTTTATCGAGCGATCGCCCTTTAGCAATCAACAACTCGTTGACGACAAACAACTCGCTTCTACCACCAATTTTTGAGTTTTGCTTCCTCACCCCAGGCGCAACAGCCCGTATTAAACCATACTCCTGAGTCAGAATCGTGAGTAACCGATCCGCTTCACCCAAGGGCATACTTTTTAAATTGATTCCAGTAGCTTTGTAGGTACGACTCATAATCTAGGGGCTGGGGGCTAGGGGCTGGGGGCTAGTGGAAGCGGACTTGTTTCTGGTTACTAGCCATTAGTCACTGATAACTGTTCACTGATAACTGTCTTTTCCCAGGTTATCGCGCTGGCGAAGTAGATCGACGCTGCGAGATGTACCCAGTCGCGTCGCCCCTGCCAATATTAGCTCTATTGCCTGGTCTATGGTGCGAATTCCTCCTGATGCCTTAATTCCTACTCGCTCCTTCGCGATCGCTTTGAGTAATTGCACGTCTGCCACTGTTGCGCCCCCATTCCATCCCGTACTAGTTTTGAGAAACGCTGCTCCCGCATCCATACATATATCTGCGGCAAGTCGTTTTTCTGCCTCCGTCAGAAGGGTGGTTTCTAAAATTACTTTGATCGTTTGCCCCGTTTCTTCACAAATCTCGGCTATTTCTCGGTGCAGTGCTTCTGTTTTTTCGGCTTTAAGCCAACCTAAATTGATAACTACATCTAATTCCGTCGCCCCGTTTTCGGCTGCTTCCTGCGCTTCGTACAGCTTAACTGCTGATGTAGTTGCTCCCGTAGGAAAGCCAATGACCGTGCAAATTTTCGGTTTTTTGCCGTGGAGTAATTCCGCTGCTTGCCGCACGTAGACTGGATTGATACAAACTGCGGCAAATCCAAACCTGTCTGCTTCCATACACCACTGTTCCACCAGGGCGGGCGTTGCCGTCGGGATCAGTAAGGTATGGTCAATTAATGGGGCAAGATCGATCTCGCGGTAGTCTGCTGCTGCCACCATCACGTATGCTCTCTGTCACCTCTGTTTTAAGTTTTATCAGAATTCTGAGATCGTATTTAAAGTTTTTTTAATTATGGTTTTTTCGAGCGGGCGATCGCCTGTAACTCTCAATTAGCGTGAAAACCGAGCGCCTGTCATACCAACTCTAGCCAAAAACTGAAAACTGTACTCATTCTCTTCTCTTCTGTTTCAACCTTGGCGCGATCGCGTTTGCTGCTACTCCATAAATTTGCGCTGCTTGAGTCATATTTAATTGAAGTAAGCGATCGCTCCCCATTTGTTTTTTCTCTTCTGGTTTGACTGGACTTATTTCTAAAACACGGATAATTTCTCGTGCAATTGCCTGAGCTAAAAGTGGTGGTACAGAATTTCCTACTTGGCGATATTTGCTTACTCTCTGAATCAATTGTTATATTTATTACTTATATGAAACCACTAGTTTCTATTCTCGTGTTTTGTAGCTGCGTAATTCATTACTAGAAATTTCCGATGCTGAAACCAACTTATAGTGTTTTTCCTCAACCACTTTTATTTGGTCTTCCTCTAAAAATAATTCAAACATTGCTATAAGGTCGTTTGCCATAAACTGGACTGCTACAGGACGACAAACTAATTCAGGAAACTTTGCTACACAACAAGCAATGTCTTGCTTAATCTGAACAATCCCTAATCGATCGTTTCCTCCTTTTGCTTGTACCGGAATAACGAATTGTGTGCCGTTACGATTTACTCCGACATAGATTTCATCAATTTCTATCTGTCCAATGTTTTTAACCGTAGTCCTAAGGTGATTTTGTAAGGAATAAGTTGTAATACTTAGAAAAACATCTATTAATCGATTGTAGCGTACCTTTGCTAAGAGAGCTTGTTCGTCACTTAATGCATATTTACTAATAATTTCAGGTGTAGAATCAAGAATCTTAATTTGTAGTAGATTTGGATTAGGCAGAATTAGGTTAATCTTACTCAGCCGAAACCTATAGTTACCATGTCCAGCGAGTTCAATCAACCATTCCAGATCGGATGGAGCTGTTTTCAATATTTCATTCGGCAGATCTTTCCGAAATCGAAATGAATAAAGAACATCACCAATATTCTTAGGTAAGCTAATGTTTAGATGTTCTGCAACTTCTACAAGCTCTAAGCGACTAAATTCAAAGCTTTCAGCTCCTTCCTGGTAGTGCCGTTGAAAAATTTCTACGATGATTGCATCGTATATTCCTGGTCGGTTTGTCGCCTTAGACATTAATAATCTGGGTTCTCGTTTGTCTTGTTCTTGGTTCTATGACATGAGCTGGTACACCGTACATCTCAGCCGCTTGTGACATATTTAATTGAAGTGTGCTGCGATCTTCTAACTGCTTTTTGTCACTAGGCTTGACGGGTACTACTCCTAAAACACGAATAATTTCTGTTGCTACTGCTTTTGCTAATAGAGGTGGAACGGAATTTCCTATCTGCCGGAAGCCATGCCACTTGGTTGCATGAAACTGAAACCAATCTGGGTAAGAGTGTAATCTTGCTGCCTCGCGAACAGTAATGCATCTTGGAATTAATGGATGAATTGGTCTAGGAGACGTAAAAGCGCCTCTATTACTAGCCGTGCCAGCTCTTAGTGTATTACAAATACCTTGCCTATTGAGTTTATAAAAGCGACTCACAGGCTCAGTTTCACCGGGATTCGTGGCAATAAATCTAGATATAGATTCTTGAGTATGAATTGTCCGTAAGCTTGAGGTTAATATTCTGGGATCGAATTGACGCTCATAAGAGTAGTCATCTTCAACTGGGAAAAGACCGCGCATTTTGCTACTGTAATTGCTGGGTTTACCATACTCAGCAATAGTCCAATCACGTTTGAATAATTCTGGATATGCTTCTACATTTGGAAGGTCGCATAGTGCATCCCAAACAGTAGGAGTAGCTGCCAGATGAGGCAAGTTAATAATGTATTTTGACTTGCGAGCGATCGCTGGTTTAGTTAAAGGTTGAGGATATTCAGGTAGGGAGAATTCAGAGCGACAGCCAAGTAGAAATAATCTGGCTCTATCTTGGGGAACCCCATAATTCGCCGCATTCAAAACTCGATAATCTACTATGGCTTGATATCCACCATCACTAAACGCTGCAATTAATTCTGAAAGAAACTGCCGATGATTACCAACCGTTAATCCTGGTACGTTTTCAAACACAAAATATTTCGGCTTCAGTTCCAGCACCAATCGTACAAAGTGAGGTACTAGTGCATTACGAGGATCGTCTAAAGCACGTTTGCCAATCATAGAAAAACCTTGACAAGGGGAACCACCGAAGACGACATCAATATCGCGATCGCCTATGGCCGAACGACTTCTGATTTCTGCCCCTGTTGTATCTACAACGCTTTTACATAAAACTGACCAGAACGGAAAGTTAAAATGATGGGTTGCACAATGGATCGGATCGATTTCCACTGCTGCGAGAACATCGAACCCAGCTTGTTCAAAACCGAGTGTCATTCCACCAGCACCTGCAAATAAATCCACACCAATAGGTCTTTGGTTACTATTCATTCCCGTTCTCAAGCCACGCCACAGCTAGTAGGTCATTTCATTATTGCTTGTCTAGTTTAACAGTTGAGTAGCAATCGGTGGAACTTGACTCCTCAGCACCTATTCCTTTGTCTTGTTTGAGCTAAATACCCACCATCACCAGAGGTTGCTATTAATTCTGAAAGAAATTGCGGACGATTGCCAACTGTTAATTCTGGCATGTTCTCAAGCACACAATATTGCTCATGGGTTGCACAATGGATCGGATCGATTTCCACTGCTGCGAGGACATCGAAGCCAGCTTGTTCAAAGCCAAGCGTCATCCCACCGACACCCGCAAATAAATCTACACCGATAGGTCGTCCGCTAATCATTCCCGTTTTTACAACACGTTTCAGTTTGAAAGTCAATTATCACCCGTGACTTGTCTTTTTTTTCCGATTCACCTATTTTGTTAAGTTGGATATCACCTTCTGCATGAAAAACATCTATCTATGAGTAGAAGATTATTCTTGTTGCTGGTAGTTTTAACAGCTGCTAGCTTAGGACTGTGGCAACCACTGCTGAAAGATGCCGCGATCGCCCAAGAAAGTATCACAATTCTTACCGCGAGAAAAGATAGCCTCTACTACCAAGCTGCTACAGAGCTAGCCACCAGTCTCAAAGACTCTAAATTTACGCTCAACGTTCGAGAGTCTCCTGGTTCTTTTCACAACCTACAACAACTAGGTAGCGGACGTGCTGACTTGGCATTTGCTCAGCAGGACGTACTCACGTTTTTGCAAAATTTATCTGACGAAAACTTTGCACAACTTGCAGATAGTGTCAAGGTCTTTGCTCCAGTGACTAACGAAGATATACACGTCATCGTCAATTCCGCCGCTAAAATCGACAAATTTACAGATTTAGCTGGTAAAAATGTCGGTGTTGGTCCCGAAAACTCAGGCACTTACGTCAGTGCAATTTTACTTTATCAACTGCACGATCTCGATATTACTCAAGAGAACCTCGTCACTACAGAAGTTGCAGATGCGATCGCCCAAGTAATATCTGGAGAACTCGATGCAGCTTTTTATACTGCTGGTATGGGTGCGCCGCTACTGAAAAATATTTCTGCCCAGCAGGGTAAGAACCTGAAATTATTACCTATTGATATTCAGTCTCTCAAACCAGAGGTAATATTTCCCAAAACTAAATCACCTCTGTATCTACCTGCAACAATTCCCGCCAACACCTACCCTTGGCAAAAACAAGCTGCAAATACAGCTGCTACTTTTTCTGCTTTGTTCGTGAATCGTTCTATGGAGCCAGAGAAAGTTTACGATTTAGCTAAAGCGGCTTATGCAAAATCGTCTGTGCTTAAATCTCAAGATTCCTTTTGGAATCTCTTCTCGATCGCCCAAGCTAAAAATGGAGTCTATGCCAAGTTAGACTATCACGATGGAGTAAAAAAGTTATTTTAATTGGTCATTAGTCATTTGTTATTTGGTAATGGGTAATGGGTAATGGGTAATGGGTAATTGGTCACTGGTAACAGGTCACTGATAACTGTTTTTGTCGTCTCAAGCTGGAGATTGTAGCAACAGCGTGTTCTGCCACCCGATCGATCTCCTCTACCGTATTAAATCGCCCAATCCCAAACCGAATTGAGGCATAAGCGAGCTGTTCCGAACGCCCCAAGGCGATTAAAACGTGAGATGGGGCAGTTTTGGCAGAAGAACAAGCAGCACCGGAGGATACGGCTACAACAGGCTGTAATCCCAAGTGTAGCGCCGTGCCGTCAACACCCTCGACGCTGATATTCAAATTACCTGGCAACCGCAAGCTGGGATGTCCGTTTAGATATACCCCGTCTAGTTGGCTCAACTTTTGCCATAACCGATCTCGTAGTTGAATTTGGCGTTTTGTCTCTGTTTCTCGTTCTGCCAAAGCGATCGCTACTGCTTGACCAAAACCCACAATCTGCGGCGTATACAAAGTTCCAGAACGCATTCCCCGTTCTTGTCCGCCACCATGTAGCTGAGGTGCTAGCTGTACTCTAGGATTGCGCCGCCGCACGTACAAAGCACCAATACCTTTTGGTCCATGCACTTTGTGCGCCGTCAACGACATTAAATCGATCTGCATCGCCTCAACATCAAGGGGAGTTTTACCGATCGCCTGTGCAGCATCAGTATGAAACAAGACTTGGCGATCGCGACACATTTTGCCAATTTCTGCCAACGGCTGCAACACGCCAATTTCATTATTTGCTGCCATCACCGATACTAAAATCGTATCGGGACGGAAAGCTTGTGCTAATTTCTCTAGATCGATTAAGCCGTCTGTTTGTACGGGTAAAAACGTCACTTCAAAACCAAGCGATCGCAAATATTCGCTAGGGTCAATAACAGCATTATGCTCTGTAACCAGCGTAATAATATGCCGTCCTTTTTGAAAATAAGCCTCAGCGACACCTTTAATTGCTAAATTATTTGCTTCCGTCGCCCCACTGGTAAAAACAATTTCTTCTGGCGTAGCTGCGATCGCCCCAGCCAAAATTTCTCTCGATTGTCTCACCCCTGCTTCTGCTTCCCAGCCGTAGACGTGGCTGTTACTCGACGGGTTGCCAAAATGCTCCCGAAAATAGGGTGACATCGCCTGCAAAACTCTCTCATCTAGCGGCGTAGTCGAGTGGCAATCTAAATAAATTGGGCGAGACATAATTAGGATTGGTAATTGGTAATTGGTAGTTGGCAAATTCTCCTGAACCCCCTCTACCCCAACTCCCCACTCCCTACTCCCCATTCCCTAATCATTGCTTTCGGTGACGCGCCAGCTGAGTTTGAGATTGATCCAGAAGTTCCAGAAAGTGACAATCGCGATCGCTAAGAGGTTGGCAATTTGATAGTGAACGTGCAAGGTGTTGTAGAGAATATTCAATAGCAGTATATTCAATACCAAACCTAACAAGCAAACGACATTAAATTTTAACAACCGCTTGATCCGCTTGCGCCAACCGCGTTGCTGTCGGGACATATCCCCAAACGTCCAAGCATCGTTCCAGAAGAAGTTATTGATGATAGCAGCTTCTGCCGCGATCGCTTTACTGCGCGTCAAACCCCACCCCAACCCACTCGGATCGTGGAGGAGATATAAAACTGCCATATCAACAAATACCCCACTGAAACCGACAGCACCAAAGCGGATAAATCTACTGATGGGGAAATTAATTTTTTGCCGGATTCTGCCAATTCGTCCGCGCGAAACCCGCAGTCCGATCAAATGCTTAATATAGTCTACATACTGCTTCCACGTCACCTTGCTTTCGCCTTCGCGTCGTTCTTGGAAAACATAACCGACTTCGGCAATTTGTTTGATATCTCCTCTTCCCAAGACTTCAATTAAGATTTTGTATCCTACGGGACTGAGAGGCGCTCCGGCGATCGCTTGTCGTTGTACCATAAAGTAGCCGCTCATGGGGTCGGAGACGCGACCCACGACTTGGGGCAAAATCACCAAGCCTAATAGCTGTGCGCCTCTAGACAAAAAGCGACGCACGAAACTCCAACTACTAACTCCTCCACCTTCAATGTGACGACTAGCTACAGCTAAATCTGCACCATCGTTCATTGCAGCTAAGAGTTTCAGCAAAACTTGCGGTGGGTGCTGCAAGTCGCCGTCGATTACGCCTAAAATTTCTCCATTGGCTGCTTGCCAACCGCGAATTACGGCTGTAGAGAGTCCCTTTTCTGTAGTACGTCGCATCACCCGCAATTGAGGATACTCTACCATCAAACGCTGGGCAATTTCCCAAGTTCCATCTGGGCTATTATCGTCAACGACGATCAATTCATAGTCTTCTGGCAGAACTGGATCGAGTAAACTACTGAGAATACTGACGATCGCTCGAATGTTTTTTCCTTCGTTATAAGTCGGGACGACGAGAGAAAAGCGTACTGAATAACTTTTTTGCCCTCTATTTGTCTGTAAATCTCTAGCTGAGGTAGCGGCTGGTGCAGTTTCAGGTATTAGTAGAGATCCAGTAGGGACGGGTAACAGAAAGCTTTGTTGTCCGAGTGTCATAATTTTACTGTAGAACCTATGTAATTTTTCGTTAGCGCCGCCAAATTTCTTGTTCTGCTTCCTCCTGGGTGAATTGTACCCAAACCGACATTTATGGATTATTTTGGATGCTCTAATTTTTTTCAGATGAGATTTTCCAATTCAGCGTTTAATAGTTTGTGATAAATGTCAACTAACTGACTGTTGAGCCGCTTGATATTGTAGTACTTTTCTACACATTCTCGACCCGCTGTACCCATTTCTCGCCAAATTTCAGGATTTTGTACGAGATATTTTAATTTTTCAGCTAAAGCATCAGCATCTCGTTCCGCTACTAAAAATCCCGACTTTCCATCTTCAACTAATTCAGGTATACCGCTATGCATAGTACTCAGAATTGGCATTCCACAAGCCATTGCTTCCATTAAAGATACAGGAATACCTTCTCGATCTCCATTTTTACTCGTAACGCTTGGAGCCATAAAAATGTGAGCTTGAGCTAGAAGTTCGGCGATCTCTTGCTGCTGTTTCCAGCCTAGTAGCTTGACTTTATCAGTAATATTAAGCTCTTGAATCAGCCGTTGTAGCTCGTTTTTTAAACAACCATCTCCAACAATTTGATACTCTAGTTGAGGGAATTCTTTTGCTAGTTTAGCTACGGCACGAATACCGTATTCTACCCCTTTTTTTTCGACCAAACGAGCAATGGTGATCGCCCGCACGACTCGATCGCTCTGACGCGGCTGAAAGATAAATTGCTGGCAGTCGATCCCCATATGGTGAACGACAATTTTATTTTTGTCGCCGCCTAGTTCAATTAGTTTTTGTTGCCAGAGTTGACTAATTGGCATTAACAAATCTGCTGTAGATAATAAGCGATCGTAAACGCGATCGCCTGCTTCCTGAAGATAAAGAGTAATATCAAATCCGTGAAACACAGTAATCAATCGACCTTGAATCGCCCCAATTTCTTTTAATACAGCTGCTTTAACACCATTCATTCCAAAATGGCAATGAATAATATCATACGTTCTACTGCGTTGCAGCCAAGGAATTAACTCGTAAATTAATGTTATGCGGCTGACTTGACTTGTAGCTTGAGAGTACAACAATCGCGCGATCGCCTGAGGTGCTTTGTGGAAGTTAGCTGCAATTAAACCCAACCCCTTCAGCCACTTTTGCCAGCGATTCTTTGGTATTTTAGTAGCATAAAAAGTCCGCGATCGCAAGTGATATTTTCTCACATCTGGATGCACTTTCGTGTCTTGCGATCGCGGTTGAATGGCATAAATATCTACCTCATGTCCTAAATCGATTAAACCTGAAATTTGATTTAGGATAAAGGTTTCTGACAGAGCTGGAAATTCCTGTACCACAAAAGCTATCTTCATTTTTTCATTTTACTTGGGCTTTTTGCCATTTCTCAAACGCTGTTTTCACTAATTTGCTCGATTTTAATGCTTGCTGTCGCTCTTGTTCTACTGACTCAAAAAGTTGCTGACGTATTTGAGGTAAAGATTCGAGAAATGAGTCTATAGTTTCAATCAGCGAACTTGCATTAATATCTTCAATATCTTGAACCCAAGATTTCAGTCCAAACCTGGCAAATAATTCTTGTGTTTTAAACTCATAAGCTATAGGTAAAACTGGAGTACCCACTCCCAGAGTTAGAATTGCCATGTGTAACCTAGTTGCGATCGCAAAATCGTAATTTTTCATCATCTCCGCTAACTCGCTAGGAGAATGGAAACTTGTATTAACCGATACCGAATTTTTCATATTTTCAGGCAATTTTTCCACAATTTTCAACGCCACGCTCGAATCATCAGTCCAATATTCTGGTATACCTTGACAAGTTGAAATGTAAGTTATTTTAGCATTATATTTTTCAACTAAATGAATGCTTGCAGCTTGTAATGCTGTGAGATATTTTTGCATTCCTGTAGTAGTTTCTTGCTGTTTAAAATATTTCCATTCCCGCACGGATATAGCAACTTTGAGCGGACTAGAAACAGGGCGATCGCACTGAATTGCCTGTTGTATAGCAGCAGCATCAGCTAGAGCAAAAACTGCATCAGAGGTGACAGAAATATGAGGATTTTTAACTTCTAACTCACTTAAGTGATGTTGAGATTTTTCATCGCGTAACAAAATCGAGATCGCTTTTTCAAAAATTGGTTTCAACGCCTGACGGTTGGCAGGAATTAAAAACGGTCCGAGAGATTGAGTAAAAAAAACTAAGGGTTTTCCTAACTTCAACGAGATCTCGTAATCAAATATGCGCGGTTCTAACCAGTAATTTTCAACTAAAACAGTTCCGCCAGTACTAATAATTAAGTCAGCCGAACTATATTCCATCAAGTATTGTAATTCTGTTTTGCGTAACAGAAGTTTAGCAAGCCACGGTTTTCCCTGGCTCCAGCTTTGAGTAGCCAAGCGAAAGCGAAATAACTTTATTTTTTGGAGCGATCGCTGTAAATATTTAATTTGTCTCGTTTGGGTCACACTCCAGTAAAGTAATTTCCGAAATTCTAGATTCGGATGGTACTGACTGGCGATTTCAGGCTGATTGTCATAAATAATAAATTGAATATTTTGACCAAACGCTGCTTTTAGAAGAGCGATTTCAGCATAGAGAATAGCAGCATCTCCTCCATTCAGCGCCACAGTATTAGTAATTAATATTTTCACAATCGCTTGCCTTTGTTGATTTTATGTAGTTAGCAATTCAGAGAAAACATACAGTCATTTTTTTTATTCCTAGCTTCTATTTTTGACTCAGAGTATGAACCAAACTTTTGAAATCGGATAAAGCAACTCTGGTTACAGGTAAAGCAATAAAAATCGATAATGTCACCACCACTGTAATGACGGAAGCGATCGCCAGACCGACTAACGGATGAGAAATTTCTATCCACTGACGAAAAGCAAGTAATGCTAATAACGCACACAAAGAGGCAAATGTAGAAGGTGCTAGCGTGCGATATAAATCCCCAGCGCGAACCGAGCCAGCACGACCAACAAACCAAAAGAGCAGTGGGGTACGGATAAATAGACCGGAAATTGAATACGAAGCTGCTACGCCAACTGCACCCCAAGGCAAACCAGCCAGAATAGAAGCGATCGCTAAACTCCCACCGACAATTCCCCATTGCAGCATGTGCTGAGTCCGACCTTGAGTAATAAATAACCACCCAGTAGTATTGGCAACTGGTTGAGTTAAAGCCACAATTGCCAGTAAAGAAAATATGCGACTTGCTTCCATCCACTGCGAACCGAGAAGCAGCGACACGATCCAGTCAGATGTAGCAAACATCAAAACTATACCTGGCATGGTCAGCATAGTTAGCTTCTCTAAAATCCGTAGGTAGGCAAGTCGATAGCGATCTGGTGTTTCTGCCAGTCTACTTAAAGCAGGCAAAGCCACAGCGGCAATTGGCGCATTGATCTGTTGCAGAGGCATCAGTAACAATTGGTAAGCTTTGGCATAAAGACCCAATTGTTGAGCGCCCCAATATCGTCCGATTAAAATGTTGTCAAGGTTGCGCGAGAAATAGTTGATGACGTTAAATCCAGTAATATTTCCACCAAAAGCCAGCAGGGAACGGACATCTGAGTTTCGACTCGGTAAACTGGGTCGCCAACGACACATTACCCATACTCCAATTGTCTGAGCGATCGCGATCGCAATTTGCATGACCACCAATGCCCAATAGCCAATCCCATACCAAGCTAAAACTACGGCGCTGACGACTCCAAAACACATCGCACCAACATCGATCGCCGCTAGTGCGGTAAACTGCATCTGCCGATTGAGCAAAGCTTGATGCTGGACTGTTAAGCCTCCAAACAAAAAACCAATTGTCGAAACGATGGTAATTAAGATTAAACGAGGTTCGTTGTAAAACCAAGCGATCGCAGGAGAAATAGCGCAGGTAACAAGTGTTAGTAACAAACTAACTGCAACATTCACCCAAAATAAATTACTAATTTGGCGGTGATTAATTTCTGCCTTTTGGATGGTTGCCATTGACAACCCCATGTCTTTAAACAGAACAATAAAACCCGTTACGGCAGTTACCATGCCGACTAAACCGTAATCCTGCGGGGCTAGCAGGCGGGCGAGAATGACCGTGGAACCCATCTGCAAGGTAAACTTACAAGCTTGAGCTGCCAGCGTCACTGCTCCGCCGCGTACAGAACGTTTTTTGAGGTCGGCATTGAGGCGATCGGTGCGAAAGTATCGATCGCGATCGCTTTGTTCGGAGCTAGGTTTTAAAGACTCTGGCAAGGCTACACCTGCATGAACTTAGGGAAATTGACTTGCAACCACTCAATCTTGGCAGTTGAATCAGTTAGTCTAACTTCTGAGCATAATAATCAAAAGTTTTAATTCGGGCATTCTACCCTAGAGTTGTTTTTTCAACAATCTTTCCCATTCTCATGCAATTTTGCGCTTGACATCAGTGCGATCGCTTTATTTATTGTAAAGGCTTATACCCAACAGTATCGCTGTATACTAAGTCTTTTAATAACATAAAAACCTCAGCAAATTGTTGTACTTGTGAATTTTTACTATTTCTATCGCGTACGACAACGTATTTTTTAGTACAAGGTAAGTTGACGCTCACAAACATAGCTAAATTCTTCGCGTCATTGGTTTGCGCTTGTCCGATTGACTCTGGTAGTTTCCAAAAAGCTTCCTGATACCGTTTCTGTGTGAAACTGCATTATTTTTACCCCCGCCTTCGGCGTCCCCCCTTAGTAAGGGGGGACTACAGGGGGGTCGAATTTAGTGCAGATCTACGGAGAATTGGTATGAGTGGTTAATCTAACCAATGCTCTGACGGTAGCGGGAGAAAGATCTCTCCTTTCAGCACCAATATCAAACGGAATCGGCGATGGAAACGGCGGGATAGCATTCCGACGTTTCGGATTGTATGCTACGATTTTGCCCTCAGAATTGATTTCTATCGAGTAAGGATAGCTGCCTTCAAACCCAAATGCGATTGCAGAACCCTTAACTTGCTCTAAGTTTTCCATACAACTAGGATGATTCGCTGCTACAACAGAAAGATTCGCGATCGCTATTAAACTTATTAACAAAATTATGCCTAAAGTTAGATGTATACGGGTAAGTCGCATCATTCGTACTTAAACTCAATTATTTATACTCTGCTATACGAAAATATCTACTTGCATTGTGGTTACATTTTTAGAGACAGTTATTTCAGTTTGTCAAGTTCAAAAGAATTTAGCTAAAATAATATTACGTATGCGAAATATTCCCGAAATGCCTTCCTCTTCCCAGCAGCGAAAAATTGCCGAGCCATTGCGAGAGGTTCTAGCACCTTATAGCGTTGGCTATCGAATTAAGCTGTTAGGACAATTGGGGAGCCGCAGATTTCAAGAACGTCTCGAACCTTTTGGGCTAACTCCTTTTCATTGGGTAGTGTTGTGTTGTCTGTGGGAAGAAGACGGCTTAGCCACTTGCAGTATTGGCGAAAAATTGCAGCAAGTAGGCGGGACTTTGACGGGAGTACTCGATCGCATGGAAGAAAGAGGGCTGATCCGTAGAGAACGCGACCCCCGCGATCGCCGCATTTGGCGAATTTGGCTGACGGATGCGGGTCGAGAATTAGAAGATATATTACCCCCAATCGCTTTAGAACTTAAAGAACAAGCCATGCAAGGCTTTTCTGTCGAAGAACGGCAACTATTTTCCCAATTGATCGACCAAGCGATCGCTAACCTTTCATAATACTCATACAGATATTAAATCAATTTCGCCTGGATATATTAGTTAAAATATTACGCATACTAATAAAAAGTAGCTTTCCTTACCATCATTCTCCTGTATGGAAAATAAGAGAGGAGGGGTCTGAATCACCCGATCTTTCTCCTGACTCCTGGCTTCTGACTTCTGGCTCCTTCAACAAATAATCCTCTGGATGATGTTTTTACCGAGCGATCTTAGTTATTTAGTTAACAAGTGTCTTCCTAAGTGCAAATAAAAAATGAATAGAATTGCTCGTAGACCGACACTCGTACCTGCTTTAAGGTCGAGAAATTACCGCTTGTTTTTTTTCGGGCAAGGGGTTTCATTAATTGGTACGTGGATGACGCAAACGGCAACGATCTGGTTAGTATATCAACTGACTAACTCCGCGCTAATGCTAGGTATCGTAGGATTTACCAGTCAAATTCCCAGCTTATTTTTAGCTCCATTCGGTGGAGTTTTAGTAGACCGATTCAATACTCATAGAATTTTAGTTATCGCTCAAATATTTGCGATGATGCAGTCTTTGACGCTAGCAGTACTGGCACTGACAGGCACAATTCATATTTGGCATTTTATCTTTTTAAGTTTATTTCAAGGCGTAATTAACGCTGTAGATGCACCAGCTCGACAAGCATTTGTGCCAGAAATGGTAGAAAAAAGAGACGATCTAGCTAGCGCGATCGCTCTGAATTCTTCGCTTGTCAATGGCGGACGCTTAATTGGACCTGCGATCGCCGGATTTTTAATTGCCGGAATTGGTGCTGCTTACTGTTTTTTGATTGATGGTTTGAGCTACATTGCCGTCATTGCTGCTTTATTAGCAATGCAGTTAAAACCAAAGAAAATTACGGTCAAAACAGGTAATATTCTACAAAGATTGCAAGAAGGATTCGTTTACGTCTACAACTTCGCGCCGATCCGCTCTATCCTATTGTTACTTGCTTTGTTTAGCATCATGGCAATGCCTTACGTAACGTTAGTTCCTATATTTGCTACCAAAATTTTAGCTGGTAATGCTCAGACTTTAGGGTTTTTGATGGCAGCATCGGGAGTTGGCGCAATTGGTGGAGGAATTTACTTAAGTACGAGAAAAACAGTAGTAGGATTAGGTGACATAATTGCCGCAGCTCCAGCAATTTGTGGTGTAGGAATTATCATTTTTGCTGTATCGAGAATACTGTGGCTGTCCATATTGATGTCGGCAATTATTGGACTGGGATCGATCCTGACAATATCTTCTAGCAACACGGTGATTCAAACAATTGTTGAAGATGATAAACGCGGACGAGTCATGAGTTTATTTACAATGTCTTTTTTGGGTATGGTTCCTTTCGGCAATTTATTAGCTGGATTTTTTGCCGATCGCATTGGCGCTACGAATACTTTAATAATTGGTGGTAGCTTCTGTATTATCGGGTCGCTATTATTTGCTAGACAGTTACCTAAATTAAGGCAAGCAGCTCGTCCCGTTTTACAACAAAGAGGCATACTACCGCAAACAAACACTTCTGGTAATGCCAAAGTCAATTAATACTTTTGTAGAGACGCTACATGAAACGTCTCTACATCAAACTACAGTTTGCATGACAAACTCGCAATTTTACGAGTTGACTTCCTTTGCCATGTCCATGTAATCAGCGGGATTTCCAGTTGGCTTAGCTTCTGTTTTTGCCTCCTCTGTTTCTGAAACCTGAAATTCAGGTTGAGTTGCCTTTTCAGCCGCCATCGCACCTTCGCCACTACGGTCGATTTCGCTAACGCTAAACTGCTGAGCAGCCGCATAATCTGCTTCAACATCCACTGTAGGTGCTTTTTCTTCACCAGCAGCGATATTTTCAGCCGCTAGCTGAGCATCTTGTGTAGGAGCTTCGTTAGGATTGGGTTTAACTTCTTCTGCCATAGGACACACCTATTTAACTTATTTTGCTAGTGATGTTTTACTAGTGAAGCGATTCTACCAATGCGATCGCCTACTCTTATAACCCCACTAAGATAGATTTTTCTTTTGTTCCTTCTCTTTCTGCTGTTTCTTCTATATCTGCTACTAAAGATATAAGTTCCAGTAGCTAAAACTATCTCTCTCGGAGGGCGAATTGCGTCCCAAAACTCTGATAACCCTAAGTTTGAAAGCATTAATTAACTAGGATATCAGCAATGACATCAGGCTCTAATACAAATCAGTCTCAAGCTCAATCTGCTGAGACTCAAAAACTCATAAAAGCTTTTGATGCCTTAGATACTGACGCTAAGCTGGCATGGTTTTATTTAGCTTATAAAAAAATGGGAGATTCGATCACCCCAGCTGCGCCAACTGCTGCTGAGCCTGAACTAGCGCCACGACTGTTAGGAGAATATTATGAATTGTCAGATGACCAACAACTGGCAATTATGCGGCAAATTGTCAATAGAGAGGATACAGACTATTCCCGTGCCTATGGTGCATTAAAAGAAAATAATCAACTGATGGTTTGGTATGCCTGGGCGCAAGCTATGGGCGATACCGTTGTCGGAATGCCTTCAAACTATCAAGCATCTGAAGCAATTAATAATTTGCTGTCTCAAATTGAAGGAGCCGATTTTGAAGACCAGATCTCAGTTTTTCGCGCAATTTCTGGTAACATGGGCTACACCGATATTAAACCTATAGAAACCCAAGCTCAAACAGGTAAAACTTCTAGTTTGTAAATAAGTGAGTAGTGAGTAGTGAGTAGTGAGTAGTGCGTGACCTTTCTCCCCCACTCCCTCAGCTCACTTCTTCCCTACTCCCTATTCCCTAGTTAAGAAGCTGCAACTTGACCGATATCATCGGGGGTTAAGTGCGAGTGAATCACTTGACCGTCGCGGAACCAGACAATGCGATGAGTTTGCTTTGCTACGTCTGGTTCGTGCGTCACCATAATGATTGTGATGCCACTGGCATTGAGTTCGCCAAAGATCTGCAATACTTCTTTGGTAGTGCGAGAGTCTAGAGCGCCAGTTGGTTCGTCTGCAAGTAATAAGACTGGTTGATTAACGATCGCCCGTGCAATTGCTACTCTTTGCTGTTGTCCGCCCGAAAGTTGATTGGGCTTATTGTGGAGCCGATTTTCCAAACCAACGCGCTGGAGTGCAATCGTGGCGCGATCGCGGCGTTCGGCTGGTTTGATCCCAGCATAAACCATTGGCAGCATCACGTTTTCTAGGGCGCTGAGTTGGGGTAAAAGGTGGAATTGCTGAAAGACAAAGCCAATCTTGAGATTGCGAATATGCGCTAAATCAGCATCATCTAACTGAGCTACATCCAAATTATCTAAATAATAGTGTCCGCTGGTCGGGCGATCGAGACAGCCAATCATATTCATAGCGGTAGACTTCCCAGAACCAGACGCGCCCATAATCGAACAATATTCGCCTTGTTCTACAATCAAATTGACATCTACTAACGCCCGCACTGCTGTTTCCCCAAAACCATAGATTTTAGAGATATTTTCTAAACGGACGATAACTGGTTTCGTAATAGTTTTTAGATTTGTCATGAGAAAGTGAGTAGTGAGTAGTGAGTAGTGGTTAGTAAAAATACCCCTAACTCCTGACTTTTGCCTTTTGACTTTTAACTTTTGACTTGCTCCTATCCGTCATACTAACTATTCTTCAGGGCGATAATCGGGTCGAGTTGGGCGGCGCGACGGGCGGGAACTACACCAAAAACTAGCCCGACACCACCAGAAATTCCTACAGCTAGGACGATCGCGGCGATGGGAACGCTCGGTTGGAGTGGGGTTAATACACCAACGATCGCCACACCACCCATACCAATTGCCGTTCCGATTAAGCCTCCCGATACTGAGAGAATAATTGATTCGATTAAAAATTGTGCCAAAATTGCCTGTGGAGTGGCTCCGATTGCTTTACGCAATCCAATTTCTGGCGTGCGTTCGGTGACTGATACCAGCATAATATTCATGATGCCTACACCACCAACAAACAGAGATACACCTGCGATCGCTCCTAGCATCAGCGATAGCGCGCCTGTCACCTGAGACACTAATTCTTGAAAAGATTTATTTGCCACGACTACGAAGTCTTTTCTACCATGCAGTCGCGTCAGTAAATTAGTAATCTGAAAAGCTGCCACTCTCACGCTTTCTTTATCTTTAGCAGCGACTTGAATGTGACTAATCGGCGTGCCAAAAGCAGATCTACCACCATCAATTTCAGTTGCCATAGTCGAGATCGGAACGTAGGCAACATTATCTTCGTTTTCTCCCGCGAAAGAACCTTTAGCTTTCATAACTGCAATTACCTGAAAGCTAGTATTCTTAATTTGAATTTCTTTACCAATTGGATTTTCCCGAACGAATAATTTCTCTGCCAATTCTGCACCCAGAACGACTACAGGAGAACTTTGACGCATAAGATTAGCATCAAAAAACCGACCGCGATCGACAATTAGATTTCTAATCGTCCGCAGTTCTGGCGTTGTCCCTTTAACTTGAGTATAAGTTTGATTGTTGCGGTAAGAAATTAATAAATTATTTTCAATCACTGGAGCAGCCGATTTGACTGCTGTTGCTTGGGTTCTAACTGCTTCTGCATCCGATAGCACTAGCCCCCGTTGTTCGGAAATAAATCCTTCTGAATCATCTTGGCTGGAAAATACCAACAGTCGATTTGGTCCAAAAGAATCGAGCTTATTGAGAGTATAGTTCTGCGCTCCCTGTCCGATGCCTACCATAGCAATCACAGAAGCGTTACCGATGACAATTCCTAACATAGTTAAGCTGCTACGGAGCTTATCTGCCGTTAGAGTAGCAACTGCCATTTTGATGCATTCAATGGGATTCATGGGAAGAGGCTAGGGGCTAGGGGCTAGGGGCTAGAGTAAGAAAGAGGGACTTGGGAAAGAGGATAGGGGAAACAAGGAGGACAAGGAGGACAATTTGATTCACGTTAATTCCGAATTATGAATTGTGAATTCTTCCCCTAGCCCCCAGCCCCCAGCCTCTAGCCCCTTAATTAGTTGCTTCATCCACGCCAGGAATGACTTGACCAGGGGGAGGGGTAATGAGGACGCGATCGCCTCGATTGACTCCTTCCCGCACTTGGGCGTGAGTGCTGCTACTCGCACCTAAAGCCACCTCACGAAATTTGATGTGTCCTTCTCGATCTGGCATGTATACCCCTGTTTGACCGTTTTTCTTGGTGACAACTGCTGTTAGGGGTACGACGACTGCATCTTTAATTTTGTCGCTGAGGAAGGTGAGTTTAACGTTCATGCCTGACATGAGCTGGTTTTGTCCTGTTTGCAAGCTCACCTTGACGCGAAAAGAAGTGACATTATCTTCTCTAATCGCTCTAGGTGCGATCGTGCGGACGCGACCTTTGAAAGTTTTATCGTAGGCATCGGAGCGGACTTCTACTTGTTGATTGGGGCTAATCCGCGCGATACTAGATTCTGGTATCTTGGCTTCTACTTCTACACCACTGGAAAGTTCGGCAATTGATGCTGAACTAGCACCGTCAGAGGAAGAGGCAGAAGTTGTAGGGGTGACAAAATCGCCTTGTTGAGCGTATCTGCGCGTGATTGTACCTGGAAAAGGAGCGCGAACTAGAGTATTTGATAGCTGGGTTTGATAATACTTAAGTTGGGCTTCAGCTTGGGCAACTTCGGCTTCGGCTTGGGTAATTTCCTCGCTGCGATATCCCTTCAGCCGCAGTGTGAGTTCGTGTTTGGCTACTGCTAAACCCGCGATCGCCCGATCGAGATTTTCTCTAGCTGTCCGTTCTGCTGTTAAAGCTCGGTCTAGGTCGTCACGAGAAATTGCCCCTTCTCTAGCTGGTTTCAGTTTGCGCTGCACTTGTTCCCGATTCTGTGTTAGCTGCGATTTAGCTTCTCGAACTTGGGCTTCATTCTCTACTACTTCAGCCTTAGCCTGCTCGATTTCTTCGGGACGATTGCCAGTTTGCTTTTTTGTGAGTTCTGCCTTGGCTTTTGCTAACCCCGCCTGATATTGCTTTACCTGTGCCTGCACTTCTTCGTTATCCATGCGGGCAATTAATGTACCCTTTTTTACCTGGGAGCCTTCATCGACATATAGCTCCTCAATCCGCCCTGCTTCCTTGGGGCTGAGATTGGTTTTTCGTACTGCCTTGATGATGCCATTAGCTTTAATTTGAACTTTCAAGTCTTGAGACTCGACCATCACTGTTTGTAAATTGGCAACGTCTATTTCGGGAGTTTGAGTGCGGGCGATCGCAAAAGTAACGGCAGCCCCGCCGATCAATCCTCCTGCAATGAGTCCGGTTAGCCATGACTTACGGCGCTTATCTTTTCTATAGGGCAGGGATACAGCTTTGTTTGGCGCTTCAGGGTTAATCATAGATAGATCGACTATATATTTCGTTTTATATCAGCTTTTCCTTTACCAACTGCTACTAATAATTTTTTTTGTTACGGGACACGGGTACGCAACAAAGTTTTAAGCACTACAAATGAGTGCGCTAAACGAGCAGCAGTAGTATAGTAATTTTTACCTAAAGAGGCAGATGCTTTCGCTTCAAGCCTAGTGTTAGTGCAGCGATCGCAGCCACTAGCGACAGACACGCTTCTACCTTACCTCAAGCTTAAAGTTCCATCTACTCCTTAAGGAGAAAGTTCGAGTCACAAAAAATTGTAATTGCGATACCAAACTAGCCACCAATCGCCACGCGATCGCGCCTTTTAATTTGGTGTTATTTACTGCAAACAGCCTTTTACACCTCGCTCTAGTCATTCCTAATACTGACTACAGCCATAATTCCAGGTGTTCTTCAGGCGCGCTCTAAAGTTGCAGTTTATTTAAAGAATTTTAATAAACTTTCAAACTGTTTATTATTTTTTCTCATTAAATTTCAACAAAAATATAGCTAATCTCACAATTATTTATACGATTAGCCAATTTAGTCATTGGTCATTTGTGATTGGTCATTTGTTATTTACTCTTGACCGCTCAATGGAGGTGCTAGCCTCTCCACTAAATAGACCTGAAGCTTATTTAACAGAATATGACTGTTAAAACAGGGTGCGTGTTCCCGAAATCAGTTATCAGTGACCAGTGACCAGTTACTACCAAGAGCAACTTTTGACTTTTGTACGGGCGGGTTTAGCGCATGAATTGACAACCTAAGCAGTAAATCTTCGATCAAAACCCGCCCGTACGACTTCCGACTTCTCATCAGGCGCTTCTAAGTGCCACGATCGGATCGAGTTGGGCGGCGCGACGGGCAGGCACGACACCAAAGACAACGCCAATACCGCCAGAAACACCTACAGCTAAAGCGATCGCCACAGGTGAAATACCCGCCTGGAAGGGAGTAAACGCACCAATTAGGAAGATTCCACCTACGCCCAAGCTAGTTCCTAATAAGCCACCTGCTGCTGACAGCATCACCGCTTCAATCAAAAATTGAATTAAAACATCATGTTGAGTAGCACCCAAAGCTTTACGCAGTCCAATTTCTTGCGTGCGTTCGGTGACGGAAACGAGCATGATGTTCATCACGCCAATGCCACCTACGAGTAGAGAAATCCCCGCGATCGCTGCTAGCATCACCGTTAAAGCACTAGTTACGCTGCCAGCAATTTCTAATACATCCTTTTGACTTTGGACGGTGAAATCGTCTTCTCTAGTAATTTGGTGTCGCAATCGCAGTAAGTTTTGAATTTGAAATTGAGCCGCTTCTACACTGGCATCGCTTTTCGCTGAAATTGAAATAAAAGTTAGACTCACACCGTAGGGAGAATTTTCTCCGACGATACGGCTTGCCATTGTGGTGACAGGAAGTAAGGCACTATCGTCATAGTTTGTTCCTAATACGGAACCTTTCGATTCCATCACGCCAATTACCAAGAAGCGGATATTTTTGATGCGGACATATTTACCAATCGGATCTTGGTTTACAAATAATCGTTTTGCCAAATCCGATCCCAAGGCAACAACTTGATTATTGCGCTTCACGTCCAATTCACTAAAAAACCGCCCTTTTTCTGGATTAAAGTTACGGACAGCGGTATATTCTGGTGTCGTCCCAACAATTGAACTATAAGTATTTTTATTGCGATAGGTAACTAACTCTCTTGATTGAAGTTGAGGTGCGACTTCCGCCACAGTCGGTACTTGGGTAGCGATCGCCTCTGCATCTTCTAGTACTAAAGTTTTTGGTAGATCGACTGTCGTTCTTTGGGCATCACGATTACCAGGGATCACAAATAAAACATTCGTTCCCAAAGATTCAAATTGTTGAGAAACATATTTTTGTGCCCCCTGTCCAATTCCTACCATCGCAATTACTGAAGCATTGCCGATGACGATTCCTAACATTGTTAAGGCACTACGCAGCTTATTAGATAGCAGCGTCTTCGTTGCCATTTTGCCGCTTTCTAAAATATCCATTGTCAATTCTCAGCGATCAGTTATCAGTGACCAGTGTAGAGACGTTACATGTAACGTCTCTCTAAGTACAGGACAAAAATTGTAAAGAGTGGAGAAAATCGTCAGCTCTCAAGT
>ERZ1066126.51-NODE-51-length-105329-cov-17.018675_pt1 | contig 105329 bp, 79 predicted proteins | sample MGYA00382773_ERZ1066126 | MGnify/ENA primary metagenome ERZ1066126 (study PRJEB33369, sample SAMEA5778356) | biofilm metagenome | biome: Industrial cooling water; feature: Water cooling tower basin; material: Biofilm | place: United Arab Emirates | collected... | reverse complement strand
GACTTGAGAGCTGACGATTTTCTCCACTCTTTACAATTTTTGTCCTGTACTTAGTTGGCACTTACAAGCCTGTAGAATGGTTAACGGAAGAGGAAACCAGCCAACCAGAACGGAACTATCTACAACTGCGGTGGTGGTGATGTCAAGCTCTCTTGCCCCACGGCTCGCTTTTAGTAAGGGCGAGTTCACTTGAAATCTAAGTCTGACATGGCGAACAATTGGTGGGAAATTCAAATTTTGTGCGATCTAGACCTGGAAGATACGATCTTCTGGCGACTAGAAAAATTTGGCTGTCGTGGAATGGCAAGCGAGCGGAAAAATGATACTGGTTTAGTAAAGGCATATTTGCCCAGAGAACAAGTACAACTACTCGACTTGGCTGCCTTGTCGTTGTGGTTGCGACAGGATGCTTTGTCGATCGGGGTAGAGCCACCCAAAATGCAATGGCATTTGATTGATGAAGAAGATTGGGCGAGTAGCTGGAAACAGCACTGGCAACCGCAAGAAGTAGGCGATCGCATTTTAATCTATCCAGCTTGGCTACCAGTCCCAGAGACATCCGAGCGGCTTTTGCTACGGCTCGATCCTGGGACGGCATTTGGTACGGGCAACCATGCCACGACGCAGTTATGTTTGGAAGCCTTAGAAATGCGCTTGGACGATCTGCCGAATTCTGCTGAAGAAGGCATAGTCATAGCAGATATTGGTTGTGGCTCTGGTATCCTGGCGATCGCGTCAATTTTACTCGGAGCTAGCAAAGTTTATGCAGTAGACACAGATATGTTGGCGGTGAAAGCAACCCACAGCAATCGACAGTTGAATCAGATTTCTGCCGAGCAGATTGTCGTAGAACAGGGTAGTGTAAGCACCCTGCCTCAGATGACTCAAGCATCGTTTGATGGCATCGTTTGCAATATTTTGGCAGATGTCATTATTCAATTAATTCCGCAGATCACCTCTGTTTCTAAACCCTCTACTTGGGGCATTTTCAGTGGGATTTTAATCGACCAAGCCCAATCTGTTGCCGATACTCTAGAGCATTATGGCTGGACTGTTGCTACTCTTTGGCGGCGCAAAGAATGGTGTTGTTTTAATGTGCGGCGATCTTAATGGGTAATGGGTAATGGGTAATGGGTAATGGGTAATGGGTAATTGGGAACGCGGTAATGGGTAATGGGTAATGGGTAAGTTGGAAGTCGGAATGAACTGATAACTGATAATTGAATGTTCCCTGTTCCCCGTTGCCCCTAATCCCCACTCCCTGTCTTCACGAGTAAGTTCATAAATCAAACCGGATTCCTATATGATGTGCTAATTTCGCTCTAGTAAATAATAGACGAACAGGAAACAGGTAACTGAGGACTTTCGAGCAACGGCAAATGACAAAGGATCGATTACCAATTACCAATTACCAATTACCAATTACCATTATTTATTTTCTCTCAGGATTTACGGCGCTGCTTTATCAGGTAGTTTGGCAGCGAATGCTGGGGTTATTTTCTGGTTCTGACGTGCGATCGGTGACGATTGTGGTAGCTTCTTACTTGTTAGGACTAGGTGTAGGTGGTTGGCTGGGTGGTTGGGTGAGCGATCGCCTCAGCAGTCGTCAGGCAGTGCAAATCTACAGTTGTTGTAATTTTGGGATTGCTATCTTTGCTGTTTGCAGCCGCTTCTTATTTTATGACTTGCTATTTCTGCAAGGGAAATCTCTAGCACAATCAACAACAGTGATGCTGGCGATCGTTTTTGTCAGTCTATTAATTCCTACTACCTTGATGGGCGTATCATTGCCTTTGGTATCAAAGGCGACTAGCCGTCATGCAGCAGGAGCAGCAGCTCGAATTGGTCTACTCTACGGGTTGAATACGCTTGGATCGGGGCTGGGAACGCTTGTTTCTGGGTGGTATATCATCGGCACTTTCGGATATGAAAAGACGGTTTATTTAGGTGCGGTTCTCAGTGCCTTAGTAGGAATTATTGCCTGGAGTAGTTCCCGTCAGTTCGATGCGGCTCGTTCTTTACCTACGGTTATGCCAATCGCCAAATTACCACAGCGATCGCGTTTGGTATGGCAGTGGTGTCTTTTGGTCTTTATTTCCGGTTTCGCAGCCATTTCTTTAGAAATTATCTGGTTTCGGATTCTCGATACAATACTACAATCGATCGCCTATACTTACGCCCATCTACTAGCGTTTATTCTAGTTGGCAATGCTTTGGGTAGCCTAGCAGGATCGGTGGCGATTCGCTTCATTCGTCAACCGCGAAAAGTTTTTTTTGCCATTCAAGGCGGTGTAGCTGCCTACTCGCTGGCTTCTGTTTGGCTCATCAGTATCTACTGGCAATCTCATCCGACAGATTTACGCACCGATATCGGCTACATTGACCTAAATAACATTACACCCATCGTTCTTTTCAGGTATGTAGTTTTACCCTTGGTAATGCTCGTACCGCCAAATTTTCTGCTCGGCTTTTATTTTCCCTTAGTACAGAAAGCAGTACAAACCGACGATAGCCAAATCGGACAGCGAGTTGGTTTCATTCAAGTAGCAAATATTCTGGGAAATACTACAGGTAGCCTACTAACGGGATTGGTACTGTTAGATAAATTAGGTACGGCAGGTTCTTTACAATTAATTGCGTGGCTAGGACTGGGATTTGTCTTACTTGGTTTCAGGCTTGGAAAAGATAAGCTAGCAGGTGCGATCGCGATCGCCCTCGCTGCCATAATTACTTTATTTCCCAATAATACTCGCCTCTGGGCAGCTTTACACGGTATTCCACCGACACAATACTTTCTAACTGCCGAAGATTCAACAGGTGTAGCCGCCGTAACTGAGATAAACGGAAAAGGTACGTTACTCGCCAGCGGACAAGCACAAGCCAGTTTTCCTTACATGCTAGTACACGCACTGCTGGGTAGCTTACCCGCGCTAATTCATCCCCATCCCACACAAATGATAATTATCGGTTTGGGTTCGGGGGGAACGGCTCATACAGCAGGGGTAAACCCTCTAACTCAGCAAGTTAAAGTAGTAGAGTTACTAGGAGCTGAGTTGACAGTGTTACGACAATATGCTCAAACTCCAGGGGGACAGCCGCTCAAACACTTATTTCAAGACCCGCGCTACAAATTTATCGTCGGTGACGGACGGCAAGAATTGGAATTATCTCAACAAAAATTTGACATTATTGAAGCAGATGCCATCTATGCCTGGAGATCGCGAGCTGGTATGCTCTACTCGCAAGAATTTTTTCAAGCAGTGCGATCGCACCTAAATCCAGGTGGTATGTTTGTGGAATGGAACGTAGGCTTGGGCACAGAGCAAACATTCCGCAGCGTGTTTCCTTACGTCATGCAGTTAGCCATGAGCGGAGACTTGCACGTTTTAATTGGTAGCGATCGCCCAGTTGACTTTAATTGGCAGCAGCTATTAACTAAACTAGAGGACGCTGCCGTACTAAACTTTTTAGCAAAAGCCAGCGTCAATGTCGAAGCAATTCGTCAAGATGTCAAAGCTGCCCAAGTCACATTCTACAGCCACGCCAAAGACGGTCAACCCCCACCCGTAAATACAGATCTATTCCCGCGATCGGAATATTATCTTAACTAGGGAATCGGGAGTCGGGAGTGGGGTAAGAAGGGACAAAAGAGACAAGGAAGAGTTAGCAATTAACGACTCTTCACTACTCACTACTCACTACTCACTACTCACTTTTTCATCAATATATTCTCGCCAACGTTTAATCTTACCTGCGACGAAATCAGCCATAATTGCATCGTCTGCGCGGTTGCGACGACCTGAAGCCTTTTCTGTATCTTCCCAATACCACTCTACAGCAGCGCGACGGTCGCGAAGCGAACCGCCTTCGGCATCGCCTTCAATAATAATTTGGCGAATATCAATTTTGACGTTGGATGCATAGGTAGCAAAGTCTGCTGCTGCTTTGCGGATGGCTTCTCGACCTACCCATTTCTGTCCTGGGACAATCAACTCGCCATCAGAAGTAAATAAAGCAGCGAAAGCGTCTGCATTTCCATTTACCCAACTGTCTCTAGCTTGACGCACGATTGCCCGAATCTGTGCTGGAGAAGTAGTTTTTCCCCCTAATGGGTTGGAATTGCCGGAACTCATTTGTACGGGTACACCTGCAAATACCTCGATACTAACTAAAACAAAAGCCACTCCAACCAGAATCGCGATCGCCATTCCATACAATCTTGCTTTAGCATGACGTAAATCGAGCTTCATCTATCAGAGCATCGAGTCCCAGATTGTTTTCGTATCCGCAGACATTTGGCAGCAACACACCTTACCATCAACCAGATCGTCATCTTGCTGCCCAATCTCAATTTAACTCTTGAGAAGGATCGAGTATGCGATCGCCACAGTCTCTTCCATACAGTAGAGAATGAGACTAGGGTAAAAATGTCAGTCTAGTAAGTATAGCAGTGAGTGGATAAATCAGGGCAATTGAATTCCCAATTTACTATTAAGTCACGCACCATACACTACTCGATTACCAATTATCGCGACTCACGGCTCCCGACTCTCGACTAAATTAATTTTTGTTTTGTATCTAAGTCAACAATCTCCCGCAAAATGGTAAAGGTAGCAGTGTAGAAAACACCTTCAAAAAACACCCTAGAAGATCCCCCAGAAAACACTCTAAGTTAGGAGTAGATGAGAAATGCTTGCATATATTCTTGCGTTAGCTGTTGCTATTGGTAGTCTTGGCATCTACTTGGCTGCCTTTTTCTTCCCAGAAATCGGTCGCAAGAACGATATTTATTGGAGTGGGGTAGGGCTATTCTACGCTTTGGTTTTATGGGTATGTGCCAAGCAGATTACAGGGGGACTCCTATTAGGTCAAGTCGCTGGAGTTGTTTTGCTAGGTTGGTTTGCATGGCAAACTTTACAATTACGCCGTCAATTAACTCCTCAACAACAACAGACGGTAGTACCTAGCGCGGCGCAGGTAACAAGCAACGTTCGAGAACAAGCAGCTAAAATATCGCCTTTACAACGGCTTTCGCAATTTGGTAAGAAAGCGAGCAGTAGCGCCACCGCAGCCAAAGAGCAGCTACAAACCAAAAGCAACGCAAAAGAGGTTTCTACACCACCAGAACCTACCCCTAATGTAGAAATTATCGACAATCGTACCTCTCCTGCCCTAGAAACAACAGAGGCAGTCTCTACCCCAGAAGTAAAAATCGCCCCAGAAGTAAAAATCGCTTCCCCAGAAGAAGTAGCCGAATCTACAGATATTGTTGAGGCTGAAACTCAACCAAACCCAGAGACAACGGCAGCCACTACCATTGAAACTACTCAGCCAGAAATAGCAACGACTACCGAAACTGAATCATCCTCAGACGAAGTGCCTGAATTGCACCGTCCCGATCCCCCTAGTCCAGAATTAGTAGAAGCTGCAATTGAAGATGCAGAAGAAAAGCATCAACCAGCTTCACCGCCAGAAAGCGAGGAGAAGTCGTAAGTCGTAAGTCCGAAACCTCTCGCCAACTACCCATTACCATCTCCTAGCAATAATTCGTAAACATACAGAGTTATATACTCATATATTATGAATGCTTATGTGCGAAATTTAACTCGATCGCATTTGCTGGGGAAGGGGTAGTAAGGGTAATGGTAGAGAACCGAAGCAACTCTTGCTGGGTTGGTGGAATGTTTGCTGTAGCGATTTTTGGTGGTGCGATCGCTCATGCTGAAAATAATTATGTCTTGGCTCAGGTTGAGGCAGATAATACACTGAGAACTGAAGCTTCAATTGTTACACCTCAAGGTAGCGATCCTACGGTCAACCTAATTTCTGGTGGAGCAACGCGAGGCGATAATTTATTCCACAGTTTCGACCGATTTTCGATTTTAACTGGACGCTCTGCTTACTTTAATAACGCTACTAATATTCAAAATATTATCAGCCGCGTCACTGGTGGATCTATTTCAAATATTGATGGTTTGCTCAGAGCTAATGGCACTGCTAATCTGTTTCTGCTCAATCCCAATGGGATTATCTTTGGAGCAAATGCCAGATTGGATATAGGCGGTTCTTTTATTGCTAGTACGGCAACTCGCCTGAATTTTGCCGATGGCACGACTTTTAGTGCTAGTGCAGCTCAACCTACACCCCTGCTAACTGTCAGCGTTCCTGTTGGCTTGCAATATGGAACAAATGCAGGCAGTATTGTGAATCAATCTAGGGCGATCGCCTCCAACGGTCAAGCGATCGGACTACAAGTTAGACCTAATAGAACTCTAGCCCTAATAGGCGGCGATGTCAGATTAGATGGTGGAATCGTTCGCTCTCCGGCTAGTCGAGTTGAATTAGGCGGATTGGCAGGGGAGGGAACGGTAGGGCTGAATTTTAACAACAGCGAATTGCATTTGAGTTTTCCTAACGACACGCCAAGAGCGGATATATTGTTGAACAATACCGCTAGGGTAGATGTCACTGCTGGGGGTGGTGGTAGCATTGCCGTGACTGCTCGTAACTTAAATCTTGCCGGAAGAAGTACCCTTGCTAACGGGATTAGGGCAGGAGAAGGAGTAGAGGGTTCCCAAGCAGGAGACGTTACGCTCGATGCTACAGGTGCAATGACAATCAGCCAATCCAGTAGCGTTCTCAATACTTTCGATGGTCGTGCTACAGGCGGTCAAGCTGGTCATATCAATATTAAAGCTGAATCTCTGACAATCGACAGCTTGGGCAGAGTCAGTACCAGACAGGCAAGAGCTAGAGGGACAGGGCAGGGAAAATCTGGCAACATATCAGTGCAGACAAATGGTTCTGTCACTTTGTCTGACACTGACACGGGAAACAATAGCGCGTTTTCTACCCTCTCATTTGGCGGCAGTGCTGGCAACGTATCGATCGAAGCTAATGGCTCCATTGATATATCTGATAGCGAAATTGTAGCTGCTAGCTTTAAGGGTGCGGGCGGCACGATTCTACTGCAAGCCAATGACTCTATTTCTATTACTAATAACAGTTTTATTGCCAGCAACGTATTTGAAGGACGAGGAGATGGTGGAAATATCACCCTTAAAGCGGGTGGTCCCATCTCTATTAACAACCTGAGCTGGATTGCCAGTCAATCTGGTGTAGGTAGAGAACAGCCGCATCAAGGTAATGGAGGCAATTTTTACATTCAAGGCAAGTCTTTATCTGTAACTGGCGGAGCGCAACTGTCAACCAGGACGTATAGTTTCGGCAACGCTGGCAACATTGAGATTGAAACTACCGATTTTGTCGAAGTTTCGGGGAGATACCCGATTATTTTTCCTGATACAGCAAATGATATCCGGTTAAAAGGTCGAGAGTACTCTTTATTACAGACTAGCACTGAGGCGGGGGCAAATGGTACGGGGGGTGAGATTAGAATTACCACTGGAACCTTACGGGTGTTTGATGGGGGATCTGTAAACGCTCAAAGCGGCAGCGCCTTTAGGGGTGGTAATATCATTGTCAATGCTGATGTGCTAGAGCTAAATCGTGGCGGTCAACTACTAACAACTGCTTCAAGTAGCGGTGATGCTGGTGAAATTATTATTAATGCTACAGACCGAATTGCGATCGCCTCTACCAACCCCAACTACTTCACTATCTTTAACCAAGCCAGTCAGTTGAAAGATTTCTCCGGTTCTATTGGTCCGATTAGTCCAAATAGTGGCATATTTGCCAATACCACCGAGCAGTCTACAGGACGAGGAGGTTCTTTACAAGCCACAACTAAAGAGTTGATTGTCAGAGATGGAGGGGAAATCTCTGTCAGCAGTCAGTCAGGGAATGCAGGTGACATTGCATTTGCGGCTGACTCCATGAGGTTAGAAGCTGGTTCCCTGACGGCAACAACGCGATCGGGTAATGGTGGTAATATTAGCCTGCAAATCGCAGACTCGCTCTTACTACGCCGCAATAGTTCGATTTCTGCCACCGCAGGTACGGCACAAACTGGAGGAGATGGTGGCAATATTAATATTGATACAAAGTTATTAGTGGCGCTGGAAAACAGCGAAATTGCTGCCAATGCTTTTGCGGGTCGGGGTGGTAATATCCAGATCGGTGTTCAAGGGCTGTTTATCTCTCCCGACAGCCGTATTAGTGCGACTTCTGCTCGCGGTATTGATGGTGTAGTAGCAATAGATAATATAGATGTCGATCCCAGCCAAGGCTTGGTGGCATTGCCAGTAGAATTAATCGATGCTTCTAACCGAATTGTATCTGGTTGTAAGGCTGGAGGTGAAAATCAATTCGTCGTCACCGGACGCGGCGGATTACCACCTACCCCTAGAGAACTGCTGAACGCTGAACCAGTACTAACTGATTGGGCAACGCTGGAGCCTGTAACAGAACGCTCCAATATAATACCCAATCGCGTTAGCGAAGCTAAACGAAGCGATCGCACTTCCAATAACCCGCCGCCAATTGTGGAAGCTACAGCATGGCAGTTAAATGAAAAAAATGAAGTTGTATTGATGGCTGCATCGACAAATACATCTACAAATACAATGCGATCGCCTGCATTGAACTGTAACAGAACTTATCCTGCCGCAGAAATACTTCTAAAATAGTTGAATAACCTTGCCCCTACTTTAGAAGCAAAGCTGTGACAGAACCAGGAAGTTACGAAACTAACATCGGCGAGGAAACCTCGCCGCCCGTTTCTTACAAAGACACCGTAAACTTGCCCAAGACAAAGTTTGACATGCGGGCAAACGCTACCAAGCGCGAGCCAGAAATCCAAAAGTTTTGGGCAGAAAATCGAATTTACGATCGCCTGTCGCAGCAAAACAGTGGCGAGATTTTCACTTTACACGACGGTCCCCCCTACGCCAACGGTTCGTTACACATCGGTCACGCCCTAAATAAAATCCTCAAAGATATTATCAACCGCTATCAACTCCAACAAGGGCGCAAAGTCCACTGCATCCACGGCTGGGATTGCCACGGATTGCCAATCGAACTCAAAGTCATCCAAAGCATGAAGCCAGAGGAACGTGCTGCGCTCACACCTTTGGAACTACGCCACAAAGCGCGGGACTTTGCCCTCAAAGCAATGCAAGAACAATGCGCCAGTTTAAAACGCTGGGGGATTGTAGGGGATTGGGAACATTCCTATCTGACTCTAAAACCGAAATACGAAGCTGCCCAAATCGGCGTATTCGGGCAAATGGTCTTAAAAGGCTACATCTATCGCGGCTTCAAACCCGTTTACTGGAGTCCCAGCTCGAAAACTGCCCTAGCCGAAGCAGAATTAGAGTATCCCGAAGGACACACCTCCCGCAGTCTCTATGCTGCTTTCCCGATGACTCATATCGAGCCATCAGTCTTCCCCAAACTCAAATCCTTTCTACCCCATCTCTGGGTAGCCATCTGGACGACAACCCCGTGGACAATTCCAGCCAACTTAGCAGTTGCAGTCAATCCCGACTTAACATATGCCGTGGTAGAACTCGTAGGGGCGGGTTCACCAGAGCTATCTGTGAGTCAAAAAACAAGTCAGGTAAACCCGCCCGTACCGGAGTCGGGAGTCGAAAACCAACCAACAACCAAATACCTCATCGTAGCGGCAGATTTAGTTGAAAGACTATCTACTACACTTGGCGCTCAACTAACTGTCAAAACTACACTCAAAGGCTACGAACTAGAACACTGCAAGTATCGCCATCCATTGTGCGATCGCGAAAGCCCCATTGTCATCGGCGGCGACTACGTGACGACAGAATCCGGTACGGGACTCGTCCACACTGCACCAGGACACGGACAAGAAGACTATCAAGTGGGGATGCGCTACAACTTGCCGATCCTTTCTCCCGTTGATGCCGATGGTAACTTTACCGCCGAAGCCGGACAATTTGCCGGACTTAACGTATTGGGAGAAGGTAACGCCGCAGTCGTTCGAGCCCTAGAACAAGCTGGTTCGCTACTGAAGGAAGAACCCTACGTTCACAAGTATCCCTACGACTGGCGGACGAAGAAACCCGTCATTTTACGGGCGACAGAGCAATGGTTTGCCTCCGTCGAAGGATTTCGAGACGCAGCCCTGCAAGAAATCGCCCATGTCCGGTGGATTCCGGCTCAAGGAGAAAACCGCATCACCGCAATGGTAGCCGAGCGTTCTGACTGGTGTATCTCCCGCCAGCGTAGTTGGGGCGTGCCAATTCCCGTATTTTACGACGAGGAAACCGGAGAGCCATTACTGAATGAAGAAACAATCGATCGCGTCCAAAGTATCTTTGCCGAAAAAGGCTCGGATGCTTGGTGGGAAATGTCGGTAGAAGAGTTATTACCAGAAAAATATCGCCAAAACGGGCGGAAATACCGTAAAGGTATGGATACGATGGATGTCTGGTTTGATTCTGGTTCCTCTTGGGCGGCTGTCTTAAAACAGCGACAGGAATTATCCTATCCAGCCGATCTTTACCTAGAAGGATCGGATCAGCATCGCGGTTGGTTCCAATCTAGTTTACTTACCAGCGTTGCTACCAATGGTCACGCACCTTACAAAACTGTTTTGACTCACGGCTACACCGTGGACGAGCAGGGGCGTAAGATGAGTAAATCTTTGGGAAATGGAGTCGATCCCACAGTAGTAATTGACGGGGGTAAGAACCAAAAAGAAGAACCGCCCTACGGTGCAGATGTATTACGATTGTGGGTGTCTTCGGTAGATTATTCCTCTGATGTTCCTATCAGTAAAAATATTCTGAAGCAGCTAGCGGATGCAAGAAATAAAATTCGCAACACGGCTCGTTTCTTACTGGGAAATCTGCACGATTTCGATCCCAGCAAAGATGCAGTACCATACGAGCAGTTACCAGAACTCGATCGCTACATGTTGCATCGGATGACGGAAGTATTTACCGAGGTAACGCAAGCTTTTGAGAAATATCAATTCTTCCGATCTTTCCAAACCGTACAGAATTTCTGCGTCGTCGATTTATCCAGTTTCTATTTAGATATTGCCAAGGATCGGCTGTATATCAGCGCGGCTGATTCGTTTCGCCGTCGCAGCTGTCAGACAGTATTGCAGATTGCTGTAGAAAACTTAGCTAAAGCGATCGCCCCCGTATTATGTCACATGGCAGAAGACATCTGGCAATATCTCCCCTACCCTACACCCTATAAATCCGTATTTGAATCTGGTTGGGTGAATTTAGAGGATAAATGGCAAAATCCAGAATTAGGAAAAACCTGGCAGGAATTAAGAAAAGTTCGCGTTGAAGTAAATAGATACCTAGAACAATATCGAGCTGCAAAAGAAATTGGTTCGTCTCTAGAAGCTAAAGTAAAGCTCTTAGTCAACCAACCACAATTACAGCAGAAGTTACAAACTCTAAATCCTCTTGTAGGTAGTCTCAGTGGTAATGGCGTAGATGAGCTACGCTATATGTTTATCGTTTCTCAAGTTGAACTGCTGGAGTCTCTTTCGGATATAGAAGATCCTATTATTCGAGAACAGGTAGATGGGAATTTTTCGCTTTTTCCTGATGCACTTGCCACATTTGTGCAGGTAGAGAAAGCGGATGGAAAAAAATGCGATCGCTGTTGGAATTATTCCATACACGTCGGTGAATCTCAAGCCCATCCTCTCTTATGCGAACGATGTATTCCCGCTCTTGCTGGAGAGTTTTAATACCTTATGCTAGCCCCCCTTTTTAAGGGGGGTTGGGGGATCGAATCTGCTGCAAGGATCGGCAGAAATAATCCTAGATTCTAGTAGAAGGGGCATTTTGCCCATCCTTTTTTAAATAACACACCAGTAATTGCCTTAATGCCAACCCAGCAAAAACTGGGATCGTTTTACCATATCGGCTCGATAATCTCAACGGTTCTTGTAGCAATCGATACAACCACTCACCACCTCCAAACCGCAACCAATGGGGCGCTCTTTTATGATTGCCTGCATATACAGGAAATGCTCCGCCCAAACCAATCATGACAGCTTGAATTTTATCTTTATGTTGTTGCATCCAATATTCTTGTTTCGGGCAACCTAATGCCAGTAACACGATTCCAGCACCGCTGTTGTGAATTTTTTCGATCAGGGCTTCATCTTCTGCGCGCGTGAGCGGGCGAAATGGTAAAGGCTCCATACCAGCAATTCTCAAGTTAGGAAATTCCCGTACCAACCGCTCTCTCATTTTCTCTAAAACTTTTGGTTCAGATCCTAAGAAAAATATGCTGACGTTTCTCAAAGGAGCTAGTTTACATAAAGATAAAAGAAGATCTAATCCAGCAACACGGTTTTGGGTGCGCGCTCCCAATAACCTCAACATCCAGACTAAAGGCATTCCATCAGGAGTCACAAGATCGGCATCCTTTAAAACTGCGGCAAATTCTGGATGCCAGTAAGCTTCTACTAACATATGAGTGTTAGCCACACAGATAAATTTGCTAACTTTACTCGTTGCCCACTCTAAAATCAAGTTAATTTGGGATTCAAAAGGCAAGGCACTAACAGGTGAATTGATAACATTCAGTTTTCTATAAACTTTTAACGCTCTAAGTTCTAAATCTAAAGAATCAAAACATTGGTTTTCAAAACTCTGATTCTCAAAATATTGATTCTCAAAATATTGATTCTGAATGTGATGCTGTTCGCTTAATGATTCTGGATCGTTCAGCGTAGGTTGTGATGTATTTTTCATTATTTTTCTATTGCCAGCAATGTGGAACCTCAGTTAACAATCCTGGCCGTACGTGATGTATGGAGCCATCTTCGCACGCACAAAAAAGAATTCAAAACCGATTTATTGATATGTTGAACAGTCAGCGGCAGCAAGTCGATCGCTTTCCACAAACTGACAAAATTATGCCGATTAAATAAAACTCTATTCGATTTACCGCTTAAATCGAATTGAATATAACTATTGCTAGAGTTCAATAATTCTAGCAAGTCATACTTATTAAAATATCACTGATACCTCCGATTCTTGCTTAACTTTATCTTGATTTAACTATGGATTAAGAAATTTAAATTAGATTCAAATATGTTATTTATTTTTGTAATTTTGTAAGCGTAGTTTATGGCGATCGCTGATACAAGAAGACTAGTAAAACCCAGATATATTAATTTTAGGTCAGCTGCGATCGAACGCAAATAACCGAACACCATACTTACGTTTTGATAGTAAGTGCAGCTTATTAGGTTGTCTTTGAATACCGCTAGAAATCGCCCCTAAAACTGGTGTGGCAGAGAAATTCAACTGCTCCAACGCCTTGACCAAAGCAGAACAGTTTGTTTTACCTATTCTCACGGTCAAAACACTAGCATCTACGTGCCTAGCTAAAAGATTTGCATCGGCAAACCCAATCAAGTGAGATGTATCGTAAATAACTAAATCGAAAGCTTGCTGAAGTTCATCTGCCAAGCTTTGCATTTGTGGCGATGAAAGTAGAATCGATGGATTGGGAGGAGTGGGACCAGCAGTTAAGATAAATAAGTTATCTTTGGCTGATTCTCTGCTCTGCACTATCGCCTCTTTAACAGTTCTGTGATCCTCAGATTGCTCCGAGTCACCATGCACTTGCTGAATCACATGCTGAAAATCTAAACCTTCAGCGATCGCATTGCTCAGTCCTTGTGCATTCGGTAAATTCAACATTTTATGGATAGCGGGGGTACGCAAGTTTGCGTCTACTAACAAGACTTTTTTACCCATTGCTGCTGCTGTCTGAGCCAAATACAGTGCAGTTGTAGATTTACCATCTTCAGGGGCGGCGGAGACGATCGCCAGAGAGCGAATAGTCCCATTAAAATCAAGAAAAGAAATATTCGTATAGAGAGAACGGAAAGCCTCCCAAAAATCAGAAACCTCAGCCTTCTGACCTAGTTTGCCAGTTCGATCGAACTTAACACCAGGAATCTCACCTAAAATTAACAATTTAGTCTTATCTTTAATCTCTTCAGAGTTATAAAAAACGTTATTAAGTTTATCTATGAGTAGAGCAACCCCACAGCTTAGTAGTAAGCCTAAAGCTGTTCCCAGAACTAAATTGCGTTGGGCAGTAGGCCCGGTATTTTGAGGCTCATTCGGAGGAGTCAGTATTTGCCAAGGCACTTGTTTTTGAGCGGCATCTATTCGTAGTGCTTCGCGTTTGGTTAAAAAATGGTTTAAGTTATCTGAGGCAATTCGTAACTGTCGCTCCAAGTCATCTTTCTGACGTATAATGATGGGAAATTGCTGAGCTCGTTGTCTTAATAAGTTCTCAGTCTTGCTCAGAGTATATTCTTGGGCTTTTAAGGCTTGAATTTGCTTAGCAGCATCAATTAATTTCTGTACCTCTCTTAAGCGAGCTGAACCTGGAGAGGCTATGTAGATCGCATCTTCCGTGTCGTTCGACCATCGATCTCCCACAATCCGCCGTTCTTCTTTCCTGAGTGCTTGCAGCAATTGTTGCCGTTGAGCGAGCAGAGTTTGAAAACTTGGACTCGTTTCCCGATAACGAGGCGATTGCGCCGCAATTTTAGTTTCTACGTCTTGGAGTAAGTCCAAAAGCTTGAGATATTGAGGTGATTCGCTTAGTTCGGTAATTGCTTCCGCTGTATCTGCTTGTAGCCGCAGTTTTTGATACAAACTCGTGTAAAAAGCCGTACTTCTAGACAATTGAGTCTGAAGCTCTAATCGCTTCTGCACAATCTGATCGAGCTGGTAAGAGAGCTGTTGACCTTGAGTTTCAGAATTAACAATACCATGTCGTTGCCGAAAACCTTGGAGTCGCTGTTGTAAGACTTCAACTTGCCTCTGTAATTGTGGCAGTTGAGATTCGACAAACTGAATCCCTAAATTCACATCTGTCTGGCGTTCTTCTAGGCTATATTTCAAGTAAGCCTCAGCTACCGTATCCAGGACAAATTGAACTTTCTCAAAATTGGGATCTTTATAGCTGACCTCCAAAATCTTAGTGTTGGGCAATAGCTTAATGTCTAATTGAGGCGGGCTGCTTCCAGGGTAATACAACTGAAGCTTTTGAGTGATGGGAGACATCAGTTTTGGGCTTTGTAAAACCTTCAACGTTGTCTCGTCTAATCCTTTCGACTCTCTTTCTTCTTCGTCTTCGCCGTCTTTGGAAGACACGACCTTATCTTCAGCAGTGACAGGCTCAGTTAACAGCTCGAACTTAGCTACATACGTTGGAGTACTAATTACAGCTAGCAATACAGATATACTAGCGACTGCTGTAGTGCCAAAAATAACGATCGCCATCCTACGCCGAATCGCACCCAGCAGCCAAGTAATATTTAAACCACCTTCTTCGTTCTCCTCAGATTGATTCGGATAAAACTGAGGCTGAGGCTGGAGCTGCTTACCGTTGCCTTGAGGGGGGAACTGCTGAGAATAGCTGACATTTCTCATTTATAGACTTCTGCTTACTTTTGATATTGGGTCTTAGAAAATGACTCAAGCCCAGGTCAGTTCTGACTCTTAACTGACGCAAAACAAGCACTTCCTGCTTCTTTCTCTCCAGGGTAGATGGTCGTACAGATAGCTGAAGTATACCTGTGTTGCTCTCAATCGAGCGTGTATGTATAAATTTATCACTATAGTGCGTTAACTTGTCACCTAATTTGAAATAATACTAAGTTTCCTTAATCTTTTTTTCAGTGCTTTATAGAAGCATTACACAATCTTTATCTTTTCTTTATTGTCTATCCGTCTCAAGAATGATTGAATAAAATTTATACACAAAGTCTCTGCAATCCCTGTATGAGATTTGACATTACCTACTGGTACATCTACTTGATTCCTTAGTTTTGATAACTATTGCACCTATATGGTGTAGAGAAACTTCTACTCATTGGAGTGGTCGGAGTTTCCTACAACTCCGTAACAAGGTGAATGCGGGATTGAGCCAGGTAGAGACAATGCTGAACCGCAATGGATCGTGCAGTGCAGTAAGCGAGGAGCCTGGAGTTCAGTGAAATTAGTGGGTGAGCGAGTAATTTAACAAACATGTACGTAACAGCTCGAAATTTATTCATAAAATTTGGTTATTCTACCAGCCAGTTCTGGCAGATCTTATGGTGTTACCGCAGCCGAACATCATTGCTCTGGCGGAAATTGCAATTTTTACTTGCACTATCAATAAATGTAGTGGAATACCTCGGGATAGGTTCAACCTTACTCGCTAGACTATAAACGCAGCATTTGAATTATACTAGTCGCTTGGCGATCGCAAACCTTCTCACTACGACTTTGCCTTAATTTGGTAAGTAGCTCGGTTCGCGTTCTTTGCTGGCAGCTTTAATATTAGCTCGATTTTCCCAATTTGCAGACTCAAACCTTACGGTCACTGTTGCATTAACGGCATCGGTGTTGTAAGGCTGCTGACTCTGCAAAAGTGGCTAAAAAGCATAGTAACATAGTGCGATCGCCATAGCGCGCGATCGATATTATGGATGTCTGCAACCATCTGACTCAAGATGGCAAAGCTGGTATGGTAATTTACTAGATATCTGCACGAGCTTCGAGTCGCGATCGCCATCTTTGCAGATAGCGATCGGTCATTCAGTGCAACTTCATCTATAAGGTTAAACAAAAATACTTAAGTAGGCTGGTAGCTGTAAGCATATGCAGACGAGAAAACTAATTATACAAGCTGGTCGTACTGAGAGTCAGTATTGGCAAGACCTGTGGCGCTACCGAGAGTTATTCTACTTCTTGGCTTGGCGCGACATTCTCGTGCGTTACAAGCAAACAGCAATAGGAATTGCTTGGGCGTTAATTCGACCGTTTTTAACGATGGTTGTATTCACAGTCGTCTTCGGCAACCTGGCAAAGCTACCTTCAGAAGGTGCGCCATACCCAATTTTGGTATTTGCAGCCATGTTACCCTGGCAGTTTTTTGCTAATTCCTTGTCTGAGTCTAGTAATAGTTTAATCGTTAATACCAATCTGATTTCTAAAGTCTACTTTCCTCGCTTAATTGTACCTGCCAGTGCAGTGATCGTCAGCTTTGTAGATTTTATGATTTCAGGCACGATCTTGCTAGCATTGATGGCTTGGTACAATTTTGTTCCCGATTGGCGTATATTAACATTACCCTTATTTACTTCGATCGCCTTTGCTGCTGCTATAGGAGGAGGGCTGTGGCTAGCAGCACTGAACGTAGAATATCGAGATTTTCGCTATGTCGTACCGTTCATCGTGCAGTTTGGTTTATACATCTCCCCTGTAGGTTTTAGTAGCAAAATCGTACCGGAACAGTGGCGTTTGCTCTACTCGTTGAACCCTATGGTGGGAGTTATTGATGGTTTCCGCTGGGCAATTTTAGGTGGTGAGTCAAACATCTATATGCCAGGATTCATTTTGTCAGTCGGAATAGTTATTTTACTAGTTGCGAGTGGAATTTGGTATTTCCGTAAAACAGAACGTACTTTCGCTGATGTAATTTAATTTAGAAATCGTCAAGCACAGTAAGTCATATTATCAGAAAGTTATATTATCAGGAGTTGAGTGCGTGTCCGAGCCGCTTATTCGCATTGAGCAACTGGGAAAGAAATATATTATCAGTCACCAACAAGATAAACCAGCAGGTTTTTATCGCTACAAAACTCTACGAGATGTCATTGGAAATAGTATCAGAAGCTTTACCAAAACATTTTCTCAAAATAATGATAAACGCATTTTTCATTCCGATCGGGAAGAGTTTTGGGCATTAAAAAATGTCTCTTTTGAGATTAAACAAGGTGAAGCAGTTGGAATTATTGGACGCAATGGCGCAGGAAAATCTACACTCCTAAAACTATTGAGCCGCATTACCGAACCTACCACTGGCAGCATAGCGATCGCCGGACGAGTAGCCAGTTTACTAGAAGTAGGAACGGGATTTCATCCAGAACTAACTGGACGAGAAAATATCTACTTAAATGGTTCTATTCTTGGTATGAGTAGAACTGAAATTAGAAAAAAATTTGATGAAATTGTGGCTTTTGCTGAAGTAGAGAAGTTTCTCGATACTCCGGTTAAACGCTATTCCTCTGGGATGTACGTACGCCTTGCATTTGCAGTAGCAGCTTACTTAGAACCAGAGATTTTAATTGTAGATGAAGTCTTAGCAGTAGGCGATGCAGCATTCCAAAAGAAGTGTTTGGGAAAAATGAACGACGTGGCTACAAAAGAAGGACGAACAGTTTTGTTTGTCAGCCACAGTATGCAAGCAATTTCTCAATTAACTAAGCGATGCGTCTTGCTTTCAAAAGGAAACGTTCAATTTGACGGTCATACCGATAAAGCAGTCCGTCTATATATTGCCGGACAAAAAAATGCTGACGAGCAGTCTGCTTATTACGAAGCTCCTGCAAGTAAAACTGGCAACTACGTAGCTCAGGCACGCATACTCACATCTGAGGAGCTAGGAACCCATTGCTGGGGGAAGCCGATTGCATTTGAGTTTACTCTACAAGTAAGCCAACCGCACGAAAGTTTGTGGTTTTCTTTTCAGGTGGTGAACGATCTGCAACAGCCAATTTGTATTTTTTGGTTTTCCGATCCTCAAGCTCCATTTCGACGAGAACAAGGAACTTTTGTGCTGCGATGCCAAATTCCAAAATTCAGGCTTTATATGGGTACGTACAACTTAACAACATGGTTTTCCGAACGGCGAAGTAATACTTTGCTAGAAAACCTGAGAAATATTTGTCCCTTTGAAGTCACCATGCATAATGTCGAGCGAGCAGATTACGAATGGCAATCTGATGAGTGTACTTATTTAGAAGATGCAGTTTGGTACGCAGCCTCAACTGAAAAAACATCGATAGAAAAGTTTTATTGATAAGTCGGGAAGTCTCAGATTCGATCGTAAGCAAGGTAGTAAATTAATGCCAATAAACCATGACGTAAAACTAGGCGATCGCGTTAATATTTTTCATCCCCAGCTAGTCAATCTCTATGGTTGCACGATTGGAGATGAAACCAAGATTGGCTCTTTTGTAGAAGTTCAGAAAAATGCCGCAATTGGTGCAAGATGTAAAGTATCTTCGCATACTTTTATCTGCGAGGGTGTCATCATCGAAGACGAAGTATTTGTGGGTCATGGCGTGATGTTTACTAACGACCTTCACCCACGAGCCACGAACGAAGATGGCAGCTTACAAACTGAATCAAACTGGCATGTAGTTAAAACTGTAGTAAAACACCGTGCCTCAATTGGCAGTAATGCCACCATCCTAGCAGGGATAACTATTGGGAAAAATGCTGTAATTGGCGCTGGAGCTGTAGTAACTCGCAACGTACCAGACTATGCAATTGTAGCCGGAGTACCCGCGCGCGTCATTGGCGACGCGCGCGATCGCCATCCAAATATAGAAATGGCAACTAGTAGTTCGAGCCATTAGTCCGAGCCATTAAATAGCTCAATTAAATTCAACTTATTATTAGCGAACGGCAATGGGAAATATCATTAATATTGGTGTAATTGGTTATGGTTATTGGGGTCCCAACTTGGTGAGAAACTTCGCCGAGATCCCAGGAGCGCAAGTCAGAACTGTGAGCGATTTTAAGCCAGAGCTACTAGCAAAAGCACAGGCTCGGTATCCGAGTTTGAAAGTAACGACAGATTATCGAGACATATTGAAAGATCCGCAGATCGATGCTGTCGCGATCGCCACCCCAGTTTCTACGCACTTCGGTTTAGCCCTAGCAGCATTGCAAGCTGGCAAGCACGTACTAGTAGAGAAACCGATGACGACCTCTTCCGAGCAAGCCATGCGGCTAATTGAGGAGGCTCAGCGGCGCAATCTAGTGCTAATGGTAGACCACACCTTTGTTTATACGGGTGCTGTCCGTAAAATGCACGATCTGATCGCTACCAATGTCGTAGGCGATATTTATTACTACGATTCCGTGCGCGTCAATCTAGGACTGTTTCAGCACGATGTCAACGTTATTTGGGATCTGGCAGTCCACGACCTTTCAATTATGGACTATCTGCTACCATCTAAGCCTTATGCCGTCTCTGCTACAGGTATAGGTCACGTCATGAATGAGCCAGAAAATCTTGCCTACTTGACGCTCTTTTTTGCCAATAACTTAATGGCACACATCCATGTCAACTGGCTAGCACCAGTAAAAGTCCGCCGGACGCTAATTGGTGGCAGCCAACGCATGATCGTTTACGATGACTTAGAACCGAGCGAGAAGGTCAAGATTTACGACAAGGGAATTACCCTGAACGATAATTCGGCTGAAAGCACTTACCAAATGCTAGTGGGATATCGCACTGGAGACATGTGGGCACCGCATTTAGGAGTAGCGGAAGCAATACGGACAGAAGGACTACATTTTATCGATTGTATCCAGCAAGGCGATCGCCCCATTAGTGACGGTGAAGCAGGACTGCGAGTAGTCAGAATTTTAGAAGCTGCTAGCCAATCCATTAAACAGCAAGGTCGATTAGTTGAATTAGACACAGTAGAGGTAGCAGCATGATCCCATTCGTAGATCTTAAAACACAGTACTCAAGCATTAAAGATGAAATCGATCCAGCTGTTTTCAAGGCTTTAGCAAGTACGCAATTCGTTTTAGGCAGCGAGGTTGTTGCATTAGAAGCAGAATTCGCTCACTACTGCGGTGCTAACTATGGCATTGCTGTCAATACAGGCACTAGCGCCCTTCACCTAGCATTATTAGCCGCTGGTATTGGTGCGGGCGATGAAGTCATTACCGTTCCTTTCACTTTCGTGGCTACTGTAGCAGCAATTTGTTACACCGGAGCTACTCCCGTTTTCGTTGACATTGACCCGATTTCGTACACGATGGACGTGACGCAAATTGAGGCAGCCATTACCGAGCGGACGAAAGCAATTCTACCAGTGCATCTGTACGGTCAACCAGCCGATATGGACCCGATTTTAGAAATTGCTCGCCGTCACGGTTTAGTTGTAATTGAAGATGCTGCCCAAGCCCACAGGTCTGAATACAAAGGACGGCGAGTTGGTAGTATTGGCGACATTGGTTGTTTCAGCTTTTATCCTGGCAAAAACTTGGGGGCGTATGGTGAGGGCGGTATGGTTGTCACCAACAACCCTGAATACAACCGGATAATCCAAATGCTACGCGACTGGGGACAAGAACAAAGATACCATCACGTTCTCAAAGGTTACAACTATCGCATGGATGGTTTGCAGGGAGCGATTTTGCGCGTCAAATTGCGCCATTTAGACAAGTGGACTGAGGCTCGGAGAACGCACGCCGCACAATATGACAAACTACTGGCAGGTCTGGACTTAGTCACTCCCACTGTCATGCCTTACAGCCATCACGTTTACCACGTCTATGTCGTGCGATCGCCCCAACGCGATCGGTTGCAACAAATGCTACACAAACAGAGCATTCAAACAGGCATCCACTATCCGATTCCGGTACATCTACAAACAGCTTACGCCGATCTAGGGTATAAACTTGGTGATTTTCCCCATGCCGAACTAGCGGCTCAAGAAGTTCTTTCCTTACCTATGTATGCCGAACTCAAACCAGCACAAATTGGCACTGTTGCAGAAACTCTCGCTAGCTTACTAGAGGGAGTAAAAGTAGCATGAGCGATCGCCGTCCTGGTTTAAATCCTCACCGTCTTGCAGCTCTGATACAGCAGGCAATCGGACGTTGCGACCTGCAACTTAGAAACGCTACCGTACTGACAGAAGCAGCAACAGGAGCATATGTTGTTACACCTGTCATCGCGGCAATGGCAGGAGCCGAAAAGGTAATTGCCCTAACTCGCAACAGTCGTTACGGAGCGATCGAGGAAGTCATAGCTCAAACCCAGCAACTAGCGCAAATTACCGGAGTAGAAGGGCGGATCGAATTTGTCACTGACAAAACAGCAGAACTTGTTGCTCAAGCGGACATTATTACTAACAGTGGTCACGTCCGCCCGCTGGATGCCGAGACGATCGCCTGGATGAAGCCAACCGCCGCGATCGGTTTAATGTACGAGGCGTGGGAGTTTAGACCGGAAGACGTGGATCTTGCCGCTTGTCACCAGCGAAGAATCGCGGTGGCAGGCGTGAACGAACGAGATCCTGCTGTAGATGTCTTTTCTTTTCTAGGCATCATGGCGGTCAAGCTGCTACTTGATGCTGGAATTGCTGTTTATACAAGCAAGATTTTATTGTTGTGCGACAACCCTTTCAGTTCGTTTATCGAGCGCGGTCTGGTCAATGCTGGTGCAGATGTCGATACTTTTACCACTTTGGCAGCAGCACCCACGGACAAACAGTATGATGCGATTTTGGTAGCTTTGCAACCGCAACCCCAACCCGTGCTTTCTGCCCAAGATGCAGAGGCGATCGCCAAGTCTTGGCAAGGGGCGTTGGTGGCTCAGTACTGGGGAGATATTGAGCGGTCTGCCTTTTTAGCTCGTAATATACCCGTATGCCCAGAATTAGAGCCAAAACCAGGACACATGGGCATTCTCCCATCGGCAGTGGGACCGGAACCAATAATTCGTTTGCAAACTGGGGGATTAAAAGCAGCGGAAGTAATTTGGCGACAATCTGTTTCACCTAGCGATCGCAAATTTGTACAACTACTGTCAAAGGAGTTGGTACATGGTTAGCGTACTGCTTGTTGGTTTAGGTATAACTACCTTAAGCGCGTTGGAATCTTTGCTATCTAGATGCAGCGTGAAAGCGATCGTTAGGAATGTCGAGATCGGCTCTGATGCAGACGATCCTGTTGTTAATCTGGCTAATAAAGCAGGAATTCCTATTTTTTCAGATATCTCCCAGCAAAATATTAAATCGCTCTTACTAAAATTCAATCCAGATTGTGTTGTGGTTTCTTCCTATAACCAAATTCTGCCACCAGAACTAACAGCACTATCTACATTTATCAATGTCCATTATTCTCCTTTACCTCATTATCGCGGTCGTGCTAACGTCAATTGGGCAATAATTAATGATGAATCTTGTGTAGCAATAACTATTCATCAAATTGTTCCCGAACTAGATGCTGGAAATATTCTGTTTCAGCAACTGATCCCGCTGCAATCTAATGATAATGTAGCCGATCTATATGAGAGATTAAATGAAATTCAGCGGCAGCATTTAGCGGAGATAGTTATTAAAGTTTGTCATGGTTATAAGGGAGTACCGCAAAATAGTGACGAAGCAACTTATTGCTGTACTCGCCTTCCCGAAGACGGTGAAATTGATTGGTCAGCTTCTACCAGAAGTATAGACTGTTTGATTCGAGCTTTAGTCTCTCCTTTTCCTGGTGCTTATACCTACTTTCAAGGAAGAAAATTGCTGGTATGGTCGGCAAAACCAGTTAACAATCCTCCGGTTTATGCAGGACGAATTCCTGGTCGAATTATTGGCAGATCCAAAACAGAAGGTTATGTTGATGTTCTTACGGGTGATGGCATGATGCGACTTTTTCAAGTGCAGTTTGAAGGAGAAGAAAAAACAGTAGCAGCAAATACTATTAAGTCAGTTAAAAGCACTTTAGGCTTACGAATATCTGATTTGCTTAATCGTATTCAAATTTTAGAACAGGAAAATTTAAGGTTAAAAGCAAATGCAAAATAAACGTGTATTAATTACAGGTGGCGCAGGTTTCATTGGTTCTGAGCTAGTACATCAACTCGCAGCTAAAGGGACAAAGCAGGTTATTGTTGTTGACAATCTTGTTAACGGTCGGCGCGAGAATCTGGAGGATCTGCCTGCGGATCGAGTCCAACTTGTTGTAGCAGATATTCGAGATAGCGATCGCATGGCTGACTTAATGACAGGTGTGGATATTGTATTCCATTTAGCCTGTCTAGGTGTAAGACATTCCATTCACTCGCCTGAAGAGAATCAAGAAGTTAATGCTACAGCTACTCTAAAGCTATTAAATACAGCAAAAGCAGCAGGAGTGAATCGTTTTGTCTATGTATCCAGTTCTGAGGTTTACGGTACTGCTCGCTGGGTTCCGATGACGGAAGAACATCCAACTTTTCCTCTAACTGTTTATGGTGCTTCCAAACTGGCTGGAGAATGTTACGTCAGAGCTTTCTACCAAACTTATGACTACCCAACTGTTGTAGTGCGCCCCTTTAATTCATATGGACCTCGTTGCCACCATGAAGGGGATAGTGGAGAAGTTATACCCAAGTTTTTACTCCGCTGTATGGCTGATAAACCAATGATGATTTTTGGTGATGGTACTCAAACGAGAGATTTCACCTATGTTAGCGATACAGCAAGGGGTATCCTTATGGCAGGATTGTTAGATAGCGCGGTAGGGCAAACAATAAATCTCGGTAGTGGTTTTGAAATTGCCATTAACGATTTGGCTAGAGAAATAGCATCAGTAGTAGACCGACCAAATGCAGCCATAATTCACGATCGCGCCCGTCCTGGTGATGTATTGCGTCTGTACGCTCAAACCACGAAAGCAGAGCAGTTGCTGAACTTTAAACCTCAAGTCACGTTGCATGACGGTTTGATGAAACTGAAAAATTGGTACTTAAGTTTGGAGAATTCTCCAGCAACTCTACTAGAACGCGAAATCGTGCATAACTGGAACTTGAGCGGAGCCAAACAGAATGTTTGAAGCTGAATCTTTTATCCCAATCGCCAAACCCTGGATGGGCGAAGCAGAGGCAGCAGCAGCAGGACGTGCGATTATGTCCGGTTGGGTGACGCAAGGACCGGAAGTTGCCGCTTTCGAGCAAGAGTTTGCAACTTATGTGGGAGCAAAGTATGCCTGTGCGGTTTCTAACTGTACCACAGCACTGCATCTAGCCTTGTTAGCCGTCGGCGTGCAGCCTGGGGATGAGGTAATTACCGTCAGCCATTCCTACATTGCCACTGCGAATAGTATCCGCTACTGTGGTGCAGTCCCCGTCTTTGTGGATATCGAACCGCACACTTATAATATCAACCCTACATTGATTGAAGCAGCTATTAGCGATTCCCTTCGGGATAGCTCCGCTTCACGCACCCGTGCAATTCTCGTCGTCCACCAAATGGGGATGCCTTGCGACCTCAAAGCGATTTTGGACGTTGCTCGCCGCTATAATTTGCCAGTTATTGAAGATGCAGCCTGCGCGATCGGTAGTGAAATTCTCTGGGAAGGACAGTGGGAAAAAATCGGCAAACCACACGGAGATATTGCCTGCTTCTCCTTTCACCCCCGTAAGGTGATTACCACTGGCGACGGCGGGATGTTGACTACAACTAACCCACAATGGGACAAGCAGTTTCGTCTTTGGCGGCAACACGGGATGAGCGTTCCCGATACCGTGCGCCACGGAGCCAAACAAGTCATCTTCGAGTCTTACCCGATGTTGGGCTACAACTACCGAATGACTGACATCCAAGCAGCAGTTGGAAGAGAACAGCTCAAACGCCTACCAGAGATTGTTGCACGTCGCCGCTACTTGGCGCAGCGATATCAGGAGCAGCTCTCAGATGTGCCTGGATTGAAATTACCCACCCAAGCAAATTGGGCAAGAAGTAACTGGCAAAGTTTCTGCGTTCGTTTGCCGGAGGGGTGCGACCAGGTACAAACCATGCAGGCAATGCTGGATGCAGGCATTTCTACGCGACGCGGGATTATGTGCGCTCATCGCGAAGCGGCATATCAAACTGAAGCTTGGTCTTGCGGAGTGGAGCGGGCAGTGGGTGAATGCTCGGAAGCAAGATGCGATCGCCTTTCTGAGAGCGAGCAAGCCCAAGAGCGTACTATCCTGCTACCCCTGTTTCATCATCTGGATCGACAACAACAGGACTATGTGGTGAAAGTTTTGAAAATGGCTTGTCAGGTTTAAAGAAAAATTTCATCGTAGTAAATAAATTTTATAGATAGAAAATAGCAATGGCTACCCTGTTTTCCAATCAAATTCCGAGCGTATCAAATTTTACTGATGGCGTACCCTACGAATTAGGCATGAAATTTCGTAGCGCCACAGGGGGACAAATTAATGCCATTCGCTTCTGGAAAGCCCCGAGCGAGACAGGAACTCATGTTGGGAAAATTTGGACGGCAACGGGAACGCTCTTAAAAAGCATCACTTTTACTAACGAGACTGCTTCTGGCTGGCAGCAACAGGTGCTAGATACGCCAGTCAATATCCAGGCTAATACGACCTATGTAGTCTCGGTTAACGCCAACGCTTATTACGTCATCACTTATAATCAACTGGCAAGCTCCATAGTCAATGGCAACCTTAGCTCAGTTGCAGACGGCAACAATGGGGTATTTAGTGGCACTGCGGGAGCTTTCCCAAGTAATTCCTACCGAAATACTAACTATTTCCGTGACATCGATTTTGTTCCTGTTACTCTACCGACGATTACAAAGGTCGGTGGCGACAATCAAAGTGGTGCAACGGGAGTAACTCTACCTAACCCCTTAGTTGTTGAAATCAGAGACAGTGCTGGTAATCGCCAATCTGGAGTGACGGTAAACTTTGCCGTTACCAGTGGCGGGGGGTCGGTTTCACCCACCAGTGCAGTCACTAATGCTAGCGGTCGGGCTAGTACCACTTTAACGCTGGGAGCTAGTCCTGGTTCGTCAAGTCCTATAACGAATAGTGTCACTGCCACGGCAAACGGAATCGGTAGCGTTGCCTTCTCGGCTACTGCCAATCCATCAGTTAATACGCAAACAGTTTTGACGACTCAAGTTCCCAGTTTTCCAAATATTACTGATGGCGTTCCCTACGAATTAGGCATGAAATTCCGCAGTGCTAGAGGGGGACAAATTAATGCTATTCGCTTCTGGAAAGCCCCCAGCGAGACAGGAACTCATATTGGCAAGATTTGGACGGCAACGGGAACGCTCTTAAAAAGCATCACTTTTACTAACGAGACTGCTTCTGGCTGGCAGCAACAGGTGCTAGATACGCCAGTCAATATCCAGGCTAATACGACCTATGTAGTCTCGGTTAACGCCAACGCTTATTACGTCATCACTTATAATCAACTGGCAAGCTCCATAACCAATAGCGACCTTAGCTCAGTCGCGGACGGTAACAATGGGGTGTATAATACAAGTTCAAATTCTTTCCCAGCCAGCTCTTACCAGAATAGTAACTATTATCGCGACATTGTCTTTGTTGTCGGCAGTACCTTAATTAAAGTCAGTGGAGACAATCAAACTGGCGCAACGGGGGCGACTTTACCAAATCCCCTAGTCGTACGAGTTCTCAACGCTCAAAACAATCCTCAATCTGGGGTGACGGTAAACTTTGCCGTTACCGATGGTGGAGGGTCAGTTTCACCCACCAGTGTAGTAACTAATGCTAGCGGCGAAGCAAGTACGTCCTTGACACTGGGTCCAGTTCCCACTGCACCTGGAGGAGTTGTAGTCACTGCAACAGCAGCAGGAATTGGTAGTATTACCTTCTCAGCTTCAGCAACTCCGGCGAACCCCAATCCCATCTATTTAGAAAACCTCAATCCTGGTACAACCAACTGGAAGCTGGTGAACAGAGCTAGTGGCGAGATTGCTGGCTATGCCTCAGCAACCAGCGTTAATAGAGGGGGATCGCTGAACGTTAAGGTTTCTCTAGGACAACCAGGACAATTTACCATCGATGTGTACCGCTTGGGCTATTATGGTGGCGCGGGAGGAAGGCTGATGGCGAGCAGTGGTTCGCTCAATGGCACGACACAACCCGCTTGTACCCGAGACCCTGCTACCAACCTAGTTGAGTGTAACTGGGCTACTTCCTATGTACTGCAAGTAGGCAATAATTGGACTAGCGGTCTTTATGTTGCCAAGCTAACTGACCAGGCAACTAGCAAAGTAGCGCACGTATGGTTTGTCGTTCGCGATGATAGCAGTAATGCCGATATTCTATTCCAGAGTGCGGTTTCTACCGTTCTGGCTTATAGCACTACTGGAGGATATAGTTTATACAGCTTTAATAGCATTGGCGGTCAACGAGCCTTTAAAGTTTCTTACGATAGACCCTTCTCCCAAGCAAGCTATCAAGAGTCCTACGAAGCTGACACGCCATTGCGATGGGAATACAACGCGATCCGCTGGCTGGAATCTCAAGCTTACAATGTCACCTACACTGACAACATGCAAGTTCACACCAACGGACAAAGATTGCTCAATCACAAAGTATTCCTATCTGTGGGTCACGATGAGTACTGGTCTAAAGAAATGCGCGATGCCGTTGAAGCTGCTCGCAATGCCCAGATTAATTTAGGATTTTTCTCTGCCAATACGTGTTATTGGCGAGTGAGGTTTGAAAATTCTACTCCTGCTGCTGGACAAGTGATTCCCAACCGAGTCATGGCATGTTACAAGCGAGATTGGGCATTAGATCCAGTTGCTCAACAACAAGGAGCATCAGCAGCCACTAATAAATTCCGTAGCGTTCAGAACCAGCGACCGGAAAACGCCTTGTTAGGAGTTATGTACGGTAGTGATACTACAAATATCTATGGCGGTTATAACTTGACTGTCACTAACAGCACCGATCCTTATTATGCAAACACGGGTCTCCAGAATGGAGATCAGTTGTCTCTGTTAGTAGGCTATGAGTGGGATTTTATCGTTAATAATGGGTCTACTCCTCCCAATCTCGTCACCTTGTCCGAGTCAACAGTCCAGCCCGCTGGCTTATTACCCACCTTCGACGAACCGCCTGGAGAACAAGCCCTTCCTGCTAACCAGGATTTTACTAAAGCTCACTCAACTCGCTACACGGCTAGTAGTGGGGCTAAAGTCTTTGCTTCCGGTACGGTTCAATGGGCATGGGGGTTAGATAGTGATGGGGTCAGCCCAGCTCGGGAAGATATTCGCGTCAAGCAAATAACTGTAAACATCTTAGCGGATATGGGAGCCAGACCCCAAACGCCAAATGCAAATCTGATTGTTCCTTAAAGTATCCTACAAGCAAGTATCCTATAAAGGAGTATAGTTGTGGCACCGTTGAAACGCCGAGAATTTGGTCAGCTAGCAGCTGCCAGTTTGACTTCCACTATTCTTGCCGATCTCTCCAGTAAGGCGATCGCTCAAAATAGCGGGCGGAGTCAGGAAGTCCTTTATGGAGTCAACCTTCTTCAAGCATCTGTTGCTCAAAATCGGGAAGACCAAACCCCGCCAGTGGAGCTGAACGTTGCCGAACTGGCGACGGGAACGGTTCTCTCTAAGACCAATCTACCAGCTCAGTCTGTTGACAATCGATCGCCCGTACAAAAAAAATCTCGGGCGTTCTTTGTTTCTGAATCTGACAGAATTACGAAAGCGATCGTGCAGGGAGATGGGACTTTTGCAATTTCTACAGTCTCTAGCACGAGAAATGGTTATTTCAACCATCTCCTTGTTAGTGTTGGACGTGCTAATAACTCTCAATTTAGAGCGAAAAAAGTTCGAGGCTTCGAGAAATCCGATCGAACAATTGAAAGCGTTCTGAGTCTTGCCAACGATCGCCTTCTATGCCTGGTAGGTACTGAGGGCACTCCGCCTTTTAGTTTTGCAATACTCGATGCTCGAACAGGTCAAATTCTTTCTGGCGATGCATTGGCTCTACCCACGTTGCCACTCAACCATCGATTCGCTAACTTATGCCAAGATGCAAAGGGAAATATTTTTGCCACCGAAACTGGTCCAGAAGGTATCCCCATTTTAATCTCGATGAATTTGCAAGAGAGAGCCATAGTTACGGGTCAGGTGAAAATTAACAGACTGAACCCACTCAACTTTGAGGGACGTGCCCTTGTCAATGATGTTAAAGACTTAGCCTTCTCTTCCTCCGGTCAGTTGTATGCGCTTGCTACTGACAATAGTGGCAGAAACAATGCCTTATTTGCAGTAGATGCGAATACTGGCAGGATGGGTCTGCTGAGGAATTTTGCCGCGGAGAAGTTTGCGTTCTCTCTTCAGTAATACAACCAGGCTTGAGAAAATATCGAGACGCGATCGCGCTAGAGAATTACTTTTGCTTGTTAAAGAAATGAAACGCTTAAATAACGTGCCAATTATTAATACTAATAAAGTATGCGATCGCCTTTTTGAAAGCGAACGAGATACTGCTGGTGCTATCATTCTAGAGAAATTATATGGAAATCTTAGCTGATAATACATTCAGACTGTGGCAAGAAGAGGGCTCCCGTCTCATTCCTCAAAACTTTGAGGCGTTCCGTAATTTGGTTGCTCAAGCTAGGAAATACGTGCAGTCTGGTAAATACGATATGGCGGCAGTGTATGCAGAAATAGCGGCATCATATGCTATGAGTCAACATTGCGGTCTTTTTGTTAGCCCAGAGCTTGAGCAACTTCTAGGAGAAATTGGACGTAAAACTATTCCAAGCGATAATTATTACAGTAAAAATATTTCTTCTCGCGGAGTCACGAAGAACGTACTCCATGTTGCTACTGCCATGCATTCTATCGGTGGACATTCTAGGATGCTTTGGCGTTGGATTAGACTGGATACAGAGCATTCTCACTCGCTTGTACTAACGCGGCAAGCACCTGAAAAGATCCCAAAAGCTTTGAGAGAAGCCGTGTTCAACAGTGGTGGTAAGATACACGTGCTCAATCAGTATGTTGGCAGTCTTATTGCTTGGGCTAAACAGCTGCGAGAAATCGCTAGTGCAGCAGATATGGTTGTGCTGCATATTCACAACTTCGATGTTATTCCAATTATTGCCTTTGCTGACAAAGACAAATTGCCACCAATCGTCTTTTTAGATCATGCAGATCACCTTTTCTGGTTAGGGGCTAGTGTAAGTGATGTTGTTGTTAGTCTCCGAGAGACTGGCATGAAGTTGGCGCGAACACGCAGGGGTATTGAAACAGAACGGAGCGTCATGCTGCCAATTGTTTTGGAACCAACACAAAGAAAACTCACGCATACGGATGCCAAACAACGCCTCAATATACCTGAAGACAATATTTTACTGCTCTCAATTGCTAGAGCAATTAAATACAAAACAATCGACGGAATTAGCTTTGCTGATGCACACGTTCCATTATTGAAACAATACAAGAAAGCCATCTTGGTCATTATTGGTCCAGGTGATAGTGTAGATTGGTCACTAGCCATCCACCAAACACAAGGAAGAATTAGAGTGCTTGGCGAAACCGAAAATACTGAAGTATTTTATCAAGCTGCTGATATCTACGTTGACTCGTTTCCTTTTATTTCAAATACATCGCTACTAGAAGCTGGCGGTTACGGTATTCCCTTAGTAAGTCGTTATCCTTACTCTTCTGATTCATGCGATATTTTTGGAGCAGACATGCCTGGTTTAACTGACAATCTGATCCGAGTTAGGGATCTTAAGGAATATACAGCAGTTCTGTCACGCTTAGTTGAAGATAGGGAATATCGGTTATTTCTTGGGCAAGCAACTAAAAATAAAATTGCCGAAATTCATTGGGAAAATAACTGGCGGTATTTGTTAAATGATTTTTACTCCCATGTTACGACTGTACCTAGAGTAACTGTAACCTCGGATGCGACGGATGAGATGTTTCTTGATGAATTAGATGTTTTACTGCCACGAGTTCATAGCTCAGATGTTGACATTAATAAAGCGATTCAATCGCACCTAAGATTGATGCCATTTCTGGAGCGATTATATCACTGGTATTCGCTTGGCAAAAAGTATAATTGGCGTAATAATCGACTCAATCTCTTACTGCCTGAATGGGTTCGTTCGTTCTACTACTCGCATGTCCGCTCGTTGTTTGTACGTGAAAATTATTTAAACCTGGAAAGAAAAAAAGAATCCATTTTAGATAGCGAACCTATTGTTTTAGTTTGTGCCGCTGACGATCGGTATGCTATGCCACTTTCAGTCATGGTTCGTTCTGCAATTGAAAATCTTAAGAGTAATCGCAAGATTGCTTTATTTGTTATTGACGGAGGCATTAAAAAGTACAATAAGAAGAAAATTTTAAAATCGCTCAATTCTAAAAAATGTGAAGTCAATTTTATTGCAATTCCTACTTCTTGGATTGAAAGTATAGAAGAAGTAAAAAAATACTGCGAGACAAATAAGAAAGTATCAGCACTTAAACATCTTTCTCTAGCTGCGTATTATAGGTTGTTCATTGCTGAGCTTTTACCCGAACAGATTGAAAAAGCAATCTACTTAGATTGTGACTTGATAGTAGAAGGAGATCTAGAACAGCTTTGGAAAATCGAATTGGAAGATAAAAATTATATATTGGCAGTTCAAGATTTATTGGTAGGTTGTGTATCATCTCCTGAAGGGTTACTAAATTATCAAGAACTGGGAATTGCTGCAAATTCTAAATATTTTAACTCAGGGGTTTTGGCGATCGACCTCAAAAAGTGGCGAGATGACAAAATTACTGCTAAAGCCATAGAGTACCTTAAGCAAAATAAAGACTATATACGCTTTCACGACCAGGATGTTTTAAATGCGCTACTTGTTGACCGATGGGGCGAACTTGATTCTAGATGGAATTTAACGTCTTTTACAATCAATAAATATCCCTCTTGGGAAAATAGCCCATTTTCAGAAGAGACTTATAACAAACTATTTCATGAACCTTATATTATTCATTATGCAACAGCATTAAAGCCCTGGAACTCTCGTCATGTTCTGTACAAAGACTATTTCTTTCGTTATGTAGATATGACAGCATGGGCAGGTTGGAGGCTAACATTTTGGCGACAATTTTGGTTAAAGCTAATTCGCGAGTTGAAAAATGTTAATGTTATAGCTTCAATTACTAAAAATATAAATTTTCCAAAAAGCTTCACTCGTCTAACCAAATTCGACTCTTTTTAAATTATCGATCGCAATGATGGACAACCATTGCTTTGACTAATTTATTTTCTACTAAAAGTGATTTTCGATTGAAAAGGAGAGTTGATGAGCCAGTACCGTAATGAAAGAGTTTTTCTATATGCTTACCCCTGTGGTTCAGCTCAAGATGCCCACTATCAACATTCCATTGTAGCCTTAGCAGAAGGTTTAAGGAAATTGAAGGTTGATTTTTTTTCAAATATCAACTATTGGCAGCTTTTTGGCGAAACAGAAGATTATTTACTAAAATATAATCCCGAAATTAACCATCATGACTGTAGTGTTGTTGTTTTAGAATCACACTATTGTCGAAAACAGGGAATACCACAGGATTTATTTCTCCCAAACCGGAAATATATAACTGTCTTTGTAAATAGTGATGATGGCTTTCAAGGCTTGGGATTTCTTCCTGAGTTTGATAAGTTTGATATTATTCTTAAACCGCATTCTAATAGTAAGATTAAGCAGCTTAGCAACCATTATCCTTGGGCATTTGGATTGTCTGAGCGAATCCTTAAAGCAACAGAATCACCTACTAATTTCACAGATAGAAAAAATAATTTGCTAGTCAACTTTCGGCATCATTCAATTTTGGGACCTCATGCGGTTAGAAGATATGTCGAGAAAAATTTTTTACCTAGCATTAATGAAGTTTTGTTTGTTGATAGAACTTATGAATCTCAAGACGTTCTGCCATCAACTGCATACGATCGCCTGCAATGGGTTCAGTCTGGACGAAGACACCACCCATCTTACTACAAGAGACTCCAAGACTCTATGGCATGTGCTGCATTTGGTGGCTTATTTTTTCCTCCTTTTATTAAAAACCCCAGCTCGTTACCTCGCCACATTTTGTGCAAATTGTGGATTGAATCAGGTCTAAAATCAAATAGAGTTATTCAGTGGGATAGCTGGCGTTTTTGGGAATCTCTGGCAGCAGGATGTGCTACTTTTCATCTCGATTTTGAAAAGTATGGTTTTCTCTTGCCTGAAATGCCGCAAAACTGGCAGCACTATATTGGGATTGATTTAGATAATCTCTCAGCAACAACTGAGAGATTAATTGAAGAACCTGAACTGTTAGAAAAAATTGCTAATTCAGGAAGAGTTTGGGCAAGAGAGAAATTTGGATTGGAGGCAACAGCAAGACGTTTTCTCGAACTGATTCGACAGGTAAGGAATAGTTAATACACCGATTGCTGCGAAAAGGAGTAAAACTTCGTGGATACTCAGTTACAAGTCAGTATCATCATTAATAACTATAACTACGATCGCTTTTTAACTGAAGCAATTGATAGTGCATTGAACCAAACTTATCCTCAAACTGAAGTTATTGTTGTCGATGACGGTTCTACAGATAATTCCCGTAATATTATTGCTAGCTACGGCGATCGCATTATTCCTATTTTGCAAGAAAATGGCAAACAGGCAGCAGCTTTTAATAGTGGCTTTGCTATCAGTCAAGGTGAAATTATTATCTTTCTCGACTCTGATGATTACCTTTCGCCTCATGTCGTCGAACGCATAGTTGCGATCTGGAAACCACAATTAGCTAAAGTACATTACCGCTTAACTGTAGTCGATACCTTCAGACAACCTCTCGGATATTCCTGTCCGCAAGGTACATTATTATCTGTTGGCGAGGTATGGCGAACTTTACTAGAATCAGGCGGATATGCAAGTACGCCTACCAGTGGCAATGCACTCAATCGCAAAGCACTAGAGCAAGTCTTCCCAATTCCCGATGAATATAAATTAACGGCTGACGATTACTTATCAATTTCAATTCCTTTTTATGGAGAAGTGGCAGCAATTGAAGAACCTTTGGGTGTTTACCGAATTCATAACAGCAATCAGTGGGCTTTAGCTACAGTAACAGGCGATCGCTTTCAGAGATTTGTCCGGCACGATTTACAAAACTATTCGCTTCTATCACAAAAAGCAAACGAACTGGGATATCAATTACCAAAAGATTTAGAACAACGAGCTATAGGACGGTTGTGGTCGCGGATTATTTCCTTACGGTTAGATCCTCAAAATCATCCAATTCCCTCGGATCGTTCTCTCTCACTTGTCTATAAAGGAATTCGTTCGCTCTGGAAATACTCCCACTTCAATTGGCAAAAGCGAGCGATCTACAGCCTTTGGTTTATCTGGGTGGGGTTTATGCCTTTAATCTTAGCAAAACCAGCTATTACTTGGTTATATGCACCGCATTTTCGCCCTAAAGCGATCGCCTGGATAATTACAAAAATTCAGTCGCGGACAAGACAGTTGATGTTTTTTAATAGTCAAACATAATTATTTAGAAATAAATATTTAGAGATAATAAAGTAATGAAAATAATAGATAATTTTATTCATAACAAAAAACAAGGACGTAAACATAACTCTTATCTGCGCGTTCTTTTTGTCAGCCATGCCTATGTAGTAGGTGTAAATCAGGGAAAACTTCAGGCGATCGCCGAAATTGATGGAATTAAAGTTGGTTTATTAGCTCCTAGTAACTGGAAAGCATTGGAATGGAATCGCTTACTTGAACTAGAAAAACCGTACCCAAAAATTCAAATCTATGGCGCACCCGTGTTGTTTGCAGGTCGTGGCGGCGCTCATGTTTACGCACCTTGGCGAGTTTGGCAAGTATTGAACGATTTTCAACCCGACATAGTACAAGTTGAAGAAGAAGTCTTCTCAATGTGTGCGTTTGAGCTAGCAATTTGGCTGCGGCTAACGGGCAAGAAATTAGTCGTGTTTGGTTGGGAAAACATGGATCGCCAACTACCCAGATTTCGCCGTTGGGTACGTCAATTCGTGATGAATTCAGCCAGCGCCCTGATTGCTGGAAATCATGAAGGAGCCAATTTATTGCGTCAATGGGGCTATACAGGAGCGATCGCAGTTATGCCCCAGATGGGAGTAGACACTTGTTTGTTCGCGCCCCAATTACTTGAACCCGATCGTCAAGAGTTCCATATCGGTTATCTAGGGAGATTGATCGCGGGAAAAGGAATAGATATCTTATTTGCCGCCGTGCACCAACTGCGACAACGGGGTTACAACTGTCGCGTCATCCTCTGTGGTTCTGGTACGAGTGAAGCAGATCTGCGCCAAGAAGCAGAAAAGCAGCAGATTGCCGATCTGGTGACTTGGAAGGGAGCAGTACGTCATGAAGCAGCACCAATGGCGATCGCGCAATTTGACGTACTCGTACTTCCTTCACGCACGACACCCACCTGGAAAGAACAGTTCGGTCATGTATTAATCGAAGCAATGGCAATGGGTATACCCGTTATCGGCTCTAATAGTGGTGAAATTCCGCACGCGATCGGACGATCTGATTTGGTATTTCAGGAGGAAGACACATGTGGACTAGCAGCAATTTTAGAGCGTCTAATTTGCGAACCAAATTGGCGACAAGAAGTAAAAAATTACTGTTTGACCAGAGTGCAACAGCACTATTCGCACCAACAAATTGCACGAAAATCGCTACAAATATGGCAAAAAATACTGAAGCAGGGAGTAGGGAGTAAGGAGTGGGGAGTAGTTACTGAAAACTGAAAACTGAAAACTGAAAACTGATAGGGGTTTAAAAATGCGTGTCGCGATCGCACGGACAATGGCTGAGTATAGCATTGATGTCTATACCAACGGTTTAATTTCAGGACTCAAAGCTGTCCGTCCAGATTGGGAAATTATTGAATTAGCACCGCGTTCTTTCGATCGTACTAGCTCCTCTTGGCCGCTCAGAGTGCAAAAATACTACGAGCGTTTTTGGCGCTATCCTCGTCGAGTGAAACAACAATCAGCAGATATTTTCCATATTATCGAACCTTGTGACGCTCACCTCGTCTATTGGTTAAAACAGACTGGACAACCTGCGATCGTTACTTGTCACGATCTAATTAACTTTTTCTACCAAGATAATCTTAAAGGTTCCGTACAATTACCGCTAATTAGTAAAAGTGCTTGGCTCTATGCTGTTAAAGGTATGAAATATGCCGATCGCATTATTGCCGTTTCCAGTGCCACTGCTAAAGATACAACTCAAATATTAGATATTGAGCCAGCGCGTATTAGCGTCATTCCTAATGCCGTTGAAGCCGTATTCAAACCTTTGCCTAAAGTGGAAGTTGAATCATTTCGCGATCGCCAGGGAATTGGAACTGACACATTTTGCCTTTTGAATGTTGGCGTAAATCATCCTCGTAAAAATATTTCTACTATTTTACAAGCGGTAGCAATTTTAGTTCAAAAAGGTTTACCAATACAATTTTGGAAAGCAGGTGCGGATTTTACTTCCGCACAAAAACAGTTTATTCAAATTCATAATTTGACCAAATGGATTAAATATTTTGGCAAGCCAGATAAATCAACCTTAATACAGTTATATAATGCTGCTAATGCCCTAATTGCTCCTTCACTCCATGAAGGGTTTGGCATTACTATCTTAGAAGCAATGGCTTGCGGTACTCCAGTCATTACTTCTAATGTCTCTGCTATGCCTGAAGTTGTTGGTAATGCTGGAATTTTAGTTAATCCAAGCAATGCTATGGAAGTTGCAGATGCAGCGATTCACTTGCAAAAAGATCCTATTTACTACCAAGAACTTGTAAACAGGAGCTTGAACAGAGTTAAGTTATTCACCTGGGAAAAAACAGCAGAACAAGTAGCTGAAGTTTATGAAAAATTACCGATTTGGAGAAAATAGCTATGGCTGATCCAAGCATCATCAATTACGAAAAACTTAACTAAGATCGAGAATTTTGTGAAGCTGATACTTTGTACTATAGATCGATACAAGTAATTTTTTTATCACCTGTTTATTCAGACTAAATCAGAAACAACATAGTTTCAAAATCAGATGTATAAGTGCATGAAATTTTAATAGTAAGTTGGAGAAATTAGTGAAATGATCGCAATGTCCACAAAAAACTTAGTTAGAAAAACATTTCCCCCCTCGGCTGTTATTCACTTAATGGCTGCGATGCATTACCGCAAAGGCGAACCTGAGTTAAAAATTCTTAAATCGCTGGTCAATCGCCAGAAGAACAGTATAGATATTGGAGCAAACAAAGGGATCTACACTTATTTTCTAGCTCGACTTTCACGCCATGTATTTGCTTACGAACCCAATCCAGAATTAGCAGAGTTTATTACTAAATCGTTTCGTTCAAACGTGAGTGTCTATGCGATCGCTCTTTCCGATCGAGCGGGACAAGCGAATCTATCAATCCCACTCGTCGATAACTTCTTATATGACCAACTCGGTAGTCTCGAAGAAAAAGCTGTTCCTCGAGGTAGTAAAATATATCAAGTTCCATTAAAAAGACTTGACGAACAAGGTCATGCAAACGTTGGTTTCATCAAAATTGATGTAGAAGGACATGAAGCAGCTACAATTGATGGAGCAAAAAACTTATTGACAACTCAACGTCCAAATCTTCTAATTGAAATCGAACAAAAGCATCATCCAGACCGTGAGATTTCTGAGATATTTGCTAAGATTTTAGCTTTGGGATACGATGGTTTCTTCTTACTAAATGGAGAACTGAAAAGTTTAGATAGTTTCTCGCTTAAAGAACACCAAAACATTGAAAATTATGCAGGTTTAGCCTCTCTAGGAAAAACATATATCTGCAACTTTATCTTCCAGCCTTCTCATTGCTAATGTGCGCCAAATTTAATTCTTTTATTTTTGAACCTCAACCATGAAAGTTTTGATGTCAGCATATTCTTGCGAACCAGGTATGGGTTCCGAGCCTGGTGTCGGTTGGAATATTGTTCGCGAGGCTGCCAAATACCACGAAGTTTGGGTACTTACCCGACCTGACGAAAGCCAGAGTGCGATCGAGGCAGAACTAGCACGCAACCCCTTCCCCAATCTTCACTTCATTTATTTCACACTACCTTTCTGGCGCGACAGCCGCCGATGGGGACAATCTGGAGGTATACAACTGCATTATTACCTGTGGCAAATTCAAGCGTATTTTGTTGCCCGTCGCTTGCATCAGAAAATCGGCTTCGATTTGATCCACCATGTTACTTTCGTAAAGTACTCCAATCCTTGCTTTCTGTCTTTGCTACCCCTTCCCTTAATTTGGGGGCCAGTAGGAGGTGGAGAGTCTGCGCCGATCGCTTTCTGGCAGGATTTCAGCTGGAAAGCCAAGATTTACGAAATTACCCGCAGCTTAGTTCGCAAATTAGGAGAGGCAGATCCATTCGTACATCTGACTACTAAGAAGAGTACTGTAGTCCGAGCGACAACTCAAGATACAGCCGAGCGACTTTATAAACTGGGTGCAAAGCAGGTACGAATTTTGCCAGCATTCGGATTATCTGAAGATGATATAGCACTTCTGAGTCAATGTAAAATACCTGATGAGACACCAGTAAGGTTTATCAGTATCGGTAGGCTCTTACACTGGAAAGGCTTTCATCTGGGATTACGAGCCTTCGCTCAGGCAAATTTACCAAATACAGAGTACTGGATTGTGGGAGAAGGACCGGAATGCGATCGCCTACAAATTTTGGCGCAAGATTTGGGCATCGATCGCAAAGTAAAATTTTGGGGCAAATTACCCCGTGAAAAAGCTTTAGACCTCTTAAGAGATTGCCACGTATTAGTTCATCCCAGCTTGCACGATTCTGGAGGATGGGTATGTATGGAAGCAATGGCGGCAGGTCGTCCCGTTCTCTGTTTGGATTTAGGAGGTCCGGCAGTTCAAGTTACAGATGAAACTGGTTTTAAGGTTCCAGCTCTCGAACCATATCAAGCTGTACGCGACCTTGCAGCAAGCATGATTCACTTAGTTAACGATCCAAAATTGAGAATTAGTATGGGTCTTGTCGGACGAAACCGAGTCAGTCAAAACTATAGCTGGAACGTTGTCGGCAAACAATTGAACAAGCTGTACGCAGAAGTCAAGAGTCAAGAGTCAGGAGCCAGAATGAGGAAATAACTCCTATAATCCCGTGCCTCTTGGAGTACATCGCCAGAGTGAAGCCAAATTATTCTCAATATACGTTTAGTTCAACATACATTTAGTAGGGAACATCTCGGCATGCATATTCTCATTGTTGCTTTACACAGACCTTCAAAGCCGACTGGTGTTTGCAGACACGCCGCAAATTTAGCTCAATGCTTAGCTGATACGAAGGAGATCGCTAAAGTGACATTGATAGTAGGAGCGTGGCAAAGACATTATTTTGAAACATTTTTTGACTCTGAAAAAATTAATTTAATCGATCTAGATATTAAGAATAGTGCGTTGGTAAGAAACATGTGGTTTTTATTTGGCTTGCCGAAATTAGCCAACCGTTTCTTACCTGACTTAGTTTACATGTCGTTTCCTTTTCCATTCCTACGATCGCTGTTTGTATCTCCTGTAGTTTCTACAATTCACGATCTATATCCTTACGAGCATCCTGAAGTTTTTGGATATCCAAATGCCATTTTCAATCGCTTGTTTCTCAAGCAGTGCATAAAAAATAGCGATGGTCTTACTTGTGTTTCTAAATCTACCCTCGACAGCTTGAAATCATATTTTCCCAATCTCCATTTACGCAAACCTGTAACTGTAATTTATAACTACGTAAACTTACTCCAATTAAACACTCATTCATTAAAACATTTGCCAATCCACGAACTCGATTCTTTTTTACTGAGTGTTGCTCAACATCGAAAAAATAAAAACCTAGATCTGGCAATCCGTGCATTTTCGTGGTCAATCAAAAATAAGTATTTAAAAGACACGACTAAATTGGTTATTGTTGGTAGCAATGGACCTGAAACCGAAAAGCTTCACCAGTTAATCAATCAGCTTTCCCTTGAGGAACAAGTATTACTGCTTGATTCCATTGAAGATAGCGAATTATGCTGGTTGTATCAAAATTGTGAAATATTTATTGCTCCTTCATTGCAAGAAGGTTTTTGTATACCTCTGGCAGAAGCTCTACACTTTTCATGCAAGATAGTTTGTTCTGATATCCCAATATTTAGAGAAATTGGCTCCTCCAGTTGTACTTACTTCGATCTACAAGGCGATCCAGTAAGAAATCTATGTCAAGCAATAATTTATGCTTTAGAAAAACCGCTCAAACAAGCCTCAAAGGAGCTTCGTTTTTCTAAATCGGATGTAGCAGCTTGCTATCTAACTTTTTTCGCTGCGATCGCAAGAAATAGTCAGTTACGTGTAGGCTTTTTCCAAAGAGTAAAAGCTAGGTTTGATAAATTAGGTATTAAAAGCCGGACTCGCTCTACATCTAAAGTTAAAAGCTACAATCAATAATTCTAGATATTTAGCGATCTTGGGAGGATAGATGCAACCCTTACCTCAAAAAATGGATTTAGCGATCGGTAATAGAGCCGTAGCAAAAAAGCAGCAAGTTATTAAGAGTTCAATCCTCATATTTTTTGCCTTTGCTACTGCTTTTTATTCGCGCATTTTTTGTACCTTAACTCGCGCCCCTTCAATTCTCAATTTTTTGCACTTTGTTACAGTTGGGTTTGCTCTTGTAGTGGTGCTACTTACCAATCGCAGCAAGGATCGCAAGCAACTCGCGATCGCCAGATCGCTTTCAATCGGCATTCTGGTTCTACTTGGCGCTATGCTTATCAGCGCGCTTGTCAATAATGCAGGTTTAGTCAATGTCGTATTTAATTTTTTGATTCTTGGCGAACCTTTCATGTTTTTGCTAGCAATGGTTTGTATACCCGTATCACCTGCCAGCCTGCAACAGTGGAAAAAATGGTTCGTTATCTCTGCTTTTATTAATCTCATTTTAGCTATTGCTCAAAGGTTTCTCTTAAGCGCGGGGCTTCTGGTTGCGGTGGCTGATTCCTCTTTACGCAGTGTTGAAAGAGGGGGACAAGATGCTGTAGATGGCGTTCAAGGAGTTTTTTTTATGACGGGGGCTGGGGCTTACGTGTCAGCTGCGGTGACAGTTAGCTTTACTTTATACATTTTTTTCTATATAAAATCGTTACCATTGTGGGTCAGATCGTTAGGGCTAGTTGGAGCAGTTTATCAAATATTAATTTCTGATACAAAACAAGTTATTTTAACTTCAGCCTTAGCTTGGATACTGTTAGGTCTGAGCCAGACTCGGAATATGAAAAAGTTTTTGATGTATGTCACCTGTATCGGTTTGGCGGTCGCAGCTTTTATCTGGGCTGCATATAATCTCGAAGCTTTTGAAGTCTATAAATATTGGTTTTCTAGATCGGATATAAATTCTAATAGTGGCGGGCTTGCTGTTAAAACAGAAGGAATTCGCATGGTACTCGCCCACTGGCGATCGCCTTTAAATTGGTTATTTGGACTAGGACCAGGGCATACGCTGGGTAGATTAGGAGGATGGTCGATTCGAGAGTATTGGAATCTATTAGGTCCGCTAGGAGCTTCAGATCCTCCTTTTTATGACGACATTTGGAAGTTTATTCGTGGGAATTGGATTGCTATGACAACGACCTTGTATGTTCCCTTATTTAGCTGGGGTGGTATTTGGGGGGATTTAGGTTGGTTTGGGCTAGGAACTTATTTATATCTTGGCTTCATTGTGTGGCGCAATCTCTGTTTAGACGATTTAACCAAATTTCTCGTACTTACTGTAGCGGTTTACGGATTTTTTCTTACCCAAATGGAAGAACCAGGTTTTATGCTATCTATTGCTGCTTTGATCGGTTTGCGATGGCATGAGAAAAGGCAACTGCCAAAGGTTATAAGAAAAAATCTTTAGTCTTTTTTACCGTTTCAGTCTAGATCCAGGCTTCCAAATCTTAGCGCCCCGTTCGTATGCCCCGATATCGGGGGCGCTACTCACAAAGCCATCGGTAATGCCAGAAATTGCCATACCTGCATCGATCGCGGGCGAACCAGATTGCAAGCTAAAATCTGGGATAGATTTTGCATCTGTCGTAGCAGCTTTAGCGAACTTTGGATCGGTTGGTTGAAACAAATTGTGAGACTCCTGGCTAGCAGTTATACTTGTCGAACTCCTAAAAATATTGTTGCGAGCTTCAACAGTTTTATCTGTATATATCGCACCGAGAAACGTATTGTTGAAAATGCGATTGTAGCCTCGCGGACTGCCTGCAACTAAATAAAAACTATCTTTGCCACCTGTAATATTCCATACTACATTGTGGTTAATCGTACTATTATAGCTCTCTATATCTAGGTAGATGCCCCGCGTCCCCCAAAACGGACTGAATGCTTGAGTATCTCGAATCCAATTGTGATGAATAGCTCCACCTGCAAGATTAACGTAACAACAAATATAGATTGCTCCCAAGTCGGTACTTAACATGCCAAAGCGAGAAATGTCATTGTAAGCAATCTCGATCTTGCTACCATCAAAACCTGCAGTATGCCAATCAAAACTGATGGCATCGCGTCCAGCTCCTTCGATTGTATTGTAAGTAATGCGATGTCTAGTGCCGTTGATGCGAACTGGGGCAGCGTAAGATGCCATGTAATTACTGTTGGCGATGATATTATTCGTCACTCTATGCCCAGTACCTTCTAACAACACGCCATTGCCAGAACTCCATTCCACAATTGAGTTTTTCAGCGTATGCTTGCTACCCCTTAACTGAATACCAGTGTCGTGTGCGTGAGACGCAACAATCAAACCATCATCAGAGTTAGGTGCTTGCTCGGACTTTGGTAGCGGTGGTAAAGTCATGTGGTGCGACACGTACTTGGCGCGGATGCCATCAATGACAACACCTTTACTCGCATCACTAGTGGTAATCGTGTTAGCAAAAAGCTTCAAATTACGCAGCACTATATACGAGCGATCGCTTAGATCGAAGGCAAAATTACGCTGCTTTACCTCTACCGAATTCGGACTTTTACCCCCTGGAGTCCAGAGATAGAGGGTGCGATCGCCACCATCGTAAAACCATTCGCCTTCGCTGTCGAGCAAACCCAACTTGCCCACCAGGTAGAACCAGTACCCACCTCGATCCCAAGGAGCAGTCATTTGTGCCTTCAGCTTTCCCGCCGTCCCACCCGTTATCGTCCCCGTGCGGGTGACGTACCACTCACTAGTCCATACCGTAGCACCAGCCCAACCCTCAGCAAGATTAGGGATTTCGGCGTTTTCTACTAGAGCTGCATTACCACCTTGGCTGTAAACACTACCACCCGCAAGCTTCGGACGCAACAAATCTCGTCCCGTGTTGGGCCACCGCGCTTCTGGCATCATTTCCCCATCCACAAACACCTGATTGGCAAAAAAGCCCGTGTCATTGTACCCACTTGTAGGTAAAGATGCATTTGCACGAAAAATAGAACCGCGAAACGCTTGCCACCCCTCAACGGGATTTGCACCAGATATTGTCACGTCCTCGTTGTTGTATGCCGCAAACGTTATCGGTGTAGTAGATGTGCCGGAAGTTGCGGGGCGAACTGTCTCGCGATAAATTCCAGCTTTGAGCCAACAGAAAGCACCTGGTTGAGCGACATCGGCACACTTTTGTACTGTCTGAAATGGACGTTCTAGCGTACCTGGATTGCTGTCCGAGCCTGTTGTTGCCACGAAGTATTGCTGAACAGCACTCGCAGCGCCGAGTAACGAACTACCAAGTAAATACCCATGAGGATCGTTGGCGCGATCGGAGGCAGATATACTGAGACTAATAGCAACACCAATGGCAAAAAATAAAGCCCTAGATTTATTCATGCGATCGCCCGTGAACCAATAGTTCGGATGACAATTTATATTGAAATGGCTGAAGTCAGTGCCATCGTATTTGCGGAATACTTGAATGCTGGATAAATTTTTGATTGTTTTAACCGAGTAGTGCAAGTAGTAGTGCAAATACAGGTAGGGATAGCGATTGTAAGATTACAAACGAAAAACTTTTCCCTCGATACTGATTACCCAAGGAGTACCATTCGGTTCGACTGCTATACCAGTAGCAGCACCAGGGAGTTTGTTCCACTCAGAACCTTGGCGAGAAAGTATTTCAAAACCACCAGCATCAACCGGTTTACAACCGAGTATCCAAGCAGAGCCATTTTCTCCTACTCCAATATCCTTCGCGCAGCCTGAAACTTGTTGCCAACTGTTGCCACTGCGTTTGTAAATCTGTCCGCTGGAATTAACTATCCAAGGAGTTCCATTTGGTTCCGCTGCTATGCGTGTAGCAGCGCCTTCAACTCGATTCCACTGGGAGCCTTGCAAAAAAAGTATTTCATAATCGTTGGCTCCTACTTGTTTGCAACCGAGTATCCAAGCAGAGCTATTGTTTCCCACTGCAATATCTCTCGCACACCCTGAAACTTTTTGCCATCCATTGTTGCCATTGCTTTTGTAGATTTGACCGCCTGAATTAGTTGTCCAAGGAGTTCCATTTGGTTCCACTGCTATACTGTTAGCAAAACCTGTCATCATCTCCCATTTTGAAACTTTCCAGGTGAACAAGTAAAAATCGCCACCATCATTTGCTTTACCGCAACCTATCATCCAGACAGAGCTATTGTTGCCAACTCCAAGTTCTTTGGCACACACTCCAGGGAATTGCTTCTGTACCGATGTTGCTCGATTTGCACATTGGATCGTTACAGATGCTAGACATGACAAAACAATGATTTTCAAAAACGTTTGTCCCAGTTGAAAATGCATAGATGGTTAATTAAATCATATGACTTGTAATATGTAGAAGCCTGCTGTTTCGCTCGCAGCTAATATATCTATCATCAGATACTTGTCCCTGAAGAAGGAAAAAACTCAGAGAGATTTTAGAATCGGGAGTGAATCGAGCGTTGCAATTGCCACGAGCGCGATCGCCTCTGCTACAGATAAGATCGAGATAGCAAAGCGCGATCGCGCTCAACTGAGATTCAAAATGGCACTGCGGCAACCAAACTCCAAAAATAACTTTCAGGCGATCGCCAAAAAACTCGCCCGCGTCTTTCGGATTAGCGCCACCTTACTCACCTCGTATTACGCTTATATGTTGGAATATCGGGCAGAGCTATTTTTATGGGCTTTGTCTGGTAGCTTACCGCTAATTTTGATGGGAGTATGGACGCAAGCAGCCCAAAGCGGACAATTTGGTTTATCACCTGTAGATTTTGCCCGTTACTTCCTGACTGTATTTCTGATCCGGCAATTTACTGTAGTGTGGGTAATTTGGGAGTTTGAGAAAGAAGTCGTCGAGGGACGGCTTTCTCCCCGCTTGCTTCAGCCTATAGATCCAGTCTGGCATCACGTATTTGCTCACGTTTCTGAAAGATTTGCTCGTTTGCCATTTGCGATCGCCCTGGTTGGTTTGTTTTTCTTTTTGTATCCTCAAGCGTTTTGGATACCGAGTTTGGGTAGTTTGCTCTTATTTGCGATCGCCGTACTGCTGGCTTTTGCCCTGCGGTTTCTGATCCAGTATACTTTTGCTTTGTTTGCTTTTTGGACGGAACGGGCGAATGCCATTGAAAATTTCTGGTTTCTGTTTTACCTGTTTTTCTCTGGATTAATTGCACCGTTGGAGACGTTTCCGCCAATTGTTCGCGAAGTCGTTTTATGGACTCCTTTCCCTTACCTGATTCATTTTCCTGCCTCTTTAATTGTGGGGATACCGGAAAATGTGGGGCGAGGATTCTTAATTACAGTGGGTTGGTGCGCCTTATTTTTCGGCTTGAATCGCTGGCTGTGGCGGCGTGGGTTGAAGCAGTATTCTGGGATGGGGGCTTAGGGATTTTAGATTTTAGATTTTGGATTGAGGAATTAAGCGCAGATAAATGCAGATAGACGCAGATGCACGCAGATTGTAAGATGGAGAACGGCGATCGCAGTCTATTTCAATCTATGACCGATATTCCTCAGCCAGGGCAAGTAGCACCCAGTTTTACTGCTTCTAACCAAGATGGCTGTCAAGTGAGTTTAGCTGATTTTGCCGGACAATGGCTAATACTTTACTTTTACCCCAAAGATGATACGCCTGGGTGTACGACAGAAGCTAAGGATTTTAGCGAGTATACACAGGAATTTAGCGACTTAGGGGCGCAGGTTGTGGGTGTGAGTGTCGATTCTCAGCAGTCTCATGGCAAGTTTATTGCCAAACACAATTTATCAGTTATACTTTTGAGCGATCCAGAGCATCAAGTGGCTGATGCTTATGGTGCGTGGCGGTTGAAAAAGTTTATGGGCAAGGAGTATATGGGTGTCGAACGTTCTACTTTTGCGATCGCCCCAGATGGAACTATCGCTCACACTTGGGCAAAAGTCAAAGCCAAAGGTCACGCGATCGCCGTTCTCAATCGTTTGCGAGAGCTAGCAACCAAATCATAAGAAACTGTTTGTCAATCAAAATTGAGTTTCTAATTCCTAATCCAGATGCCCACTGACTGAGTGCTGCTGGGGTACGATACCAATTCGGCAAATGTTGGCAACAGATCGCCCCACCCGCCTAACGGCACCCTCCCCTTGCCAAGGGGAGGGCTGGGGAGGGGTTTTATCTATGTGTTGCATTCTTTTTTCAAATTGGTAGATAACCTGCGATCGCTTCGGCTATGGCTAATCCCATGACTGCACCGAACTTGAAGCCGTGACCGGAAAAACCGGACATCAACCAAGAATTACCAATTGATTCGACAATAAAACGTTCCTGGGGGGCGAAGGTGTAAAAACAGGTACGGACGTGTTTCAAGCGATAGCAGCTCAATTCTTGACTCCTGGCTCTAAGCTCCTGACTAATAACCAATAACCAATAACCAATGACCAATGACTAATAATAAAGCAGTAATTTTATTGTCTGGCGGATTGGACTCATCCACGGTGCTTTATCAAGCGCGAGCAGATGGTTGTGAATGTTATGCAATTTCCTTTGACTATCAACAGCGGCATCGACGAGAATTAGAGGCGGCTCAAGCGATCGCACGCTCGGCTGGAGTGGCAGACCATCAAATAGTATCATTCGATTTGCGGCAATGGGGCGGTTCGGCTTTAACTGATAACAGGATTAATTTACCCCAAGCGCGATCGCTAGGGGAGATGGCACAAAATATACCCGTTACCTACGTGCCAGCCCGCAATACAATTTTTTTGAGTTTTGCCCTAGCTTATGCTGAAACTTTAAATGCCGAGCGCGTCTATATTGGCGTGAATGCCCTCGATTACTCTGGCTACCCCGATTGCCGTCCCGATTACATCCAAGCTATGCAGGAAGTATTTCGCTTGGGAACGAAACAAGGACGAGAAGGAAATGCGATCGCGATTCTGACCCCGCTGATTTATCTTAAGAAAACTGAAATTATTCAATTAGGCGATCGATTAGGCGTACCTTGGGAACAAACCTGGTCTTGCTACGCAGGTGGCGAAATTGCCTGCGGCGTTTGTGACTCATGCCGTCTGCGCCTAGCCGCATTTGCTGCCCTTGGCGTGGAAGATCCCTTACCTTATTCAATCGACTGCCTGCATGAATAGGAGAGCAAGGTAGCAGTTGACAACAGCAGGGTTGGATCGTCGGGTAGAAAGCAAGGCAGGAATGGAAAAGAGATCGCCATTCACCATCTACCTATTCACATCCAATAACCGCGAAGTCATAAATCGATCCATCCAATTTTCGAGATAAGCTATGTTTGCTTGTTGCTCTGATGGATCTTCCGTATTTGCCGGATAAGGCATCAAACCCAAAATTGCAGCTGTGGTGACACAAAACATTGACTTTTGGAAAGTGATACAAATTTGTACTCTTAAGTCATCTTCCCCGCGTTTGCTGCGACGATAAACTTCATGCAGATATTCGGGTAAATAATGCCGCATATCTTGCATTAGTAGCGTCGGAGGAATGCCAGCACCGCCAATTGGTAAAGGATCTGCATACAGCGCACCGTAAGCAAATCGCGCTTGATCGGGGGGAATTTGATGTGCTTGGGCATTGTAAGATACTGTACCTTGGAACGGCGTACCTCGGAAGAAAACTGCCTCTACATAGGGTACGGCTGTATCGGGAAGGAAAGTTAAACCCGCGCTTTTGGGAATAATTTCGTACTCTTTGCCTTTAATTTTTACTTTGTAAGTAATTGGTGTATTGGCATCGGCAACCAAACCATTTAAGATATGCTCGACTACCTGCGGAATAGTTTGAATTTCGCCGCGATCGTAGCGATCGGACAGTTTGAGGAACATATCGCTCATGATCTGCCAAAATTGTCCTAGCCCACTATAGTAAGCTTGTTGGCGTATTAGTTCCGGTAAAAATTCAGGAAACAGTTGGTTTAATCCTAAAACAAAAGGATTGTTTTTAAATTTTGCCTCGATCGCAACAGTTGCTCGTTTTTTGAATTCCAGCGTGTCTAAATAAGCATCTAACCCACCACCACCATGCCAAAACATGGCTTTCATGCAATATTCAGCATATTCAAAATTGATCCGATCGTGCCACCAATGCCGCAGTAACTTGCCAATAGAAAACTCGCCGTTAAAATATTTGAAAAAGGGAAAGAAGACTAGAAATTGATTTTCAGAAATATAAGTTAAATTTCGCCAATAGGCATCCAAAACTACACCGTAGCTCTTAAGAATGCCCACAACTTCTAAGACATTCTCAGAAGTATCCGCCAGTAAAGCTTCTCCCGTTTGTAACCTTTGAATATATTCTGCCAAGGGATGGCTAGTAGGTTTATTAGTGATGCTAACCATTGCTAAATCAGTGATCGATTATCAGTTATCAGTTATCAATGTAGAGACGTTACATGTAACGTCTCTATGCAGTTATCATCAAGCAGTTTGATTTGCGAAACAGTATCTCTATCTTTTATTTTTCCACATTTCGGTAGCAAAACCTGCCCCTATAGGTATGCATTGACTCTTGGGAGAAGATTTCAGCCAAAGCCAACTCATTTACGATCGCGGACTCTTTACCACAAGATGAGCGATCGCCGCTGTACGATTTACCATTGCTGTAGTTGTACGTTCGCTCCAACGTGCCATCCAACTCGGCTGGATACCCAACACTACAATTAGTACTGCCAAAGCAATTGCAGGGATGCGATCCGACCAGTAGACTTTAGGTAAATCGACTACTTGAGGCGATAACCGTCCGAAAAAGGCACGGTTCACCAATAGTAAAAAATATACCGCAGTTAAACCAGTACCCACCATACTAAATAGAGTTTGGGTAGGAAAGACGGGAAAACTGCCGCGGAAAACGAGAAACTCTGCCACAAACCCCACCATCCCAGGAATACCAGCACTTGCCATCACCCCCACAATCATCAAGCTACCAATGACGGGTAAACCTCGTTCGGGGTTGAGCAATCCCCTTAATACTTGGGTATCGCGGCTACCTGCTTTTGCATAAACTACACCTACCAGCAAAAATAGCAATGCTGAAATTAAACCGTGACTGAGCATTTGCAACACTGTCGCCAAAATACTCAAAGGAGTCGCCGCCGCCGCCGCCAGTAGCACGTAGCCCATGTGACCGATAGAGCTATAGGCTACCATCTTTTTCATATCAGTTTGAGCGATCGCGCAGGAAGCCCCATACAGCACGCTTACCACTGCCCAAGTTGCCAGCCAAGGGGCAAATGTTGCCCAAGCCTCCGGTAACAAGTCCATACCAAACCGCAGCAAACCATAAGTTCCTAGCTTTAACAATACCCCTGCTAATAACACTGAAACAGGTGTAGAAGCCTCGACGTGGGCATCTGGCAGCCAAGTATGGAAGGGAACTAGAGGGATTTTAATCCCAAAGCCCACAACAATTGCTCCCAATAGAATTAATTGTGTGGTTAACGGTAAACTCAAGGCAGCAGTGCGTAAAGGTTCGTAGGCAAAAGAACCCGTACCGCTCAATAAAACCAGACCCAAAAAGGCAGCTAAAATCAGAATGCCCGAAATTGCTGTATAAATCAGGAATTTAGTTGCAGCATAACCGCGTCTTGCACCACCCCAAATCGCAATTAATAAATATAGGGGAATCAGTTCCAGTTCGTAGAACAAGAAGAACAGCAACAAATCTTGAGCTAAGAAAGCACCGGAAACACCCGTATTTAATAGCAAAACTAAAGAATAGTAAAATCGCGATCGCGCTATCTCTTGATTCGTACTGTAAATGGCAATGCAAGTTAGCAAGCTATTTAACACCAACAACGGGAAAGATAACCCATCCACGCCCAAGCGATAGCTCAAGCCTAAAGCTTCAATCCAAGGCAGTGCTTCTTGAAATTGAAAAGCGCCATCCCCAGGATCGAATTGAAATGCGAGAAAAATACTCCAAATAAATGTAGCAGCAGTAACCGCTAAAGCAATAAAGCGCGATCGCGATTGCGTTTCACCTGGGGGCAAAACCCAGATCAGCATCGTACCTAAAACTGGCAACCAAATTAAAGCACTGAGCATTGGAATTGGGTAATGGGTAATGGGTAATGGGTAATGGGTAATGGGAAAGTCGTAAGTCGTAAGTCGTAAGTGAAAAGACAACAGCCAACAACTACCAATTACCAATTACCAATTACCACTTATTGAAAAATGTATCCTAAAGACCAACTGATGATTAAACCAAGCAAACCAACTCCCAGCAGGATTGTCAGCATGTAGGCTTGCGATTGACCGGAGATGGTGTACTTCAAACTCTGACCGCTGAAGATGGTGGCAATACCGATGAGATTTACGAAACCATCCAAGATATAGCGATCGATCCACGCAGAAACTTTAGAAATCAAAGTCACTGCTAAAACCACAGTGACTTTGTAAACTTCGTCTACATAGAAATCGTAGCCCAATAGGTCTTGCAAAAATCGCCACTGCAATTGCACGGGTCGCGACCAAGCTTTATGTAAGTAAATTGTCGTGCCAATTGCCAGCCCTAATCCACTCGAGGCCATCAACAGCGTCACTGCCTGCCAATTTACACTTTCCCAGCTCGGCAACAATTCCCACTGCTGTAACATCATCGGTACTAACAGCGTTCCTATTGTCAGAGACACCATTGGTAAAGCCATGTGCCACATTACTTCTGGAGCGCGACGGGTTTTTGGCTGCGGGTCGCCCCAGAATACGAGGCGGAATACGCGGGTTAGATTCAGTGTGGTTAAACCATTGACTACAAGCAACACGCCAACTACCCAAGGGCTAACAGTCCAAAAGCCATCTGCCCATTGCACCATTGCCCAGAAGCTACCCAAGGGAATCAGCGTTACCATTCCGGCTGCACCGACGACGAAAGCCGTAGTAGTAGCAGGCATCCGCGACCACAGACCGCCCATTTCAGTTAAATCTTGGGTGTGAGTGGTAGCAATTACAGAACCTGCACTCATAAATAATAATGCCTTGGCGATCGCGTGGGTAAATAGCAACATCAGTGCTACGCCACCCTGCTGCAAACCTACCGCCAGAAATACCAGCCCCATGTAAGCACTAGTAGAATGGGACAGCGCCCGCTTAATATCAATTTGGGCGATCGAAACTAGCGACGCTCCTATTGCTGTCACCGTACCGAGAATTACCAAAGCTGTTAATGCTACAGGTGACAGCGCCAATATCGGCTGCAACTTATACAAGACATATGCTCCACCCGATACCACCATCGAGTTTCGCAGTACGGAGGCAGGATTGGGACCCTCCATTGCTTCATCTAACCACAAATGCAAAGGAAATTGAGCGCACTTGCCTGCGGGGGCGGCGATTAAAGCAATGCCTAATAAAGTTGATGTTAAAGGTGATAGCTGGGCTGTCTGCGCCCATTCGTTTAAGTCGGAGAAATTGAGACTACCTGCTAGAGAGGCGAGGGTGACAACTCCCATCAACAGCAATATGTCTCCTACTCTTTTAGTTAAAAAGGCATCCCTTGCTGCTGTCACGACCAACGGCTGAGCGTACCAAAAACCTACCAGCAAATATGTAGAAAGCGTCAGCATTTCCAGTAGGGCGTAGCTGAGGATCAAAGAATCGCTCAAAGCTAAGCCAGATAATGCTGCCTCAAAAAGTCCGAACAAGGCAAAAAATCGCGCTATGGCATAGTCTTTCTCCATGTATCCCAGCGCGTATACCTGCGCCAGCAGGCTCAAACCTGTAATCAAAACTGCTGCGCCAAGGGTAATTGGCGATACGTCCAAAGCAAAAGAGAGATCTAAGTCGGCTGCTTTGAACCAGGTAAAAAGAAAGCTCTGCGGTTCTCGATCCCACATCTCCATCAGCAAAATAATGCTGTGGATAAAAGCCACCACCGTCATTAATACATTTAGGTAAGCGGCAGGTCTTGGTCCAGTGCGCCGCACGATTCCCATTGCCCAAGGCAAGGTCAAAACCGCACCAATTAATCCGTAGAAAGGAACCCACCAACTATTTATGAATAAAAACTGCGTCATTGGCAATTTTCCTGATTATTTGAAATTAATGAAACAAAAAATATTTGGCAGTATTTCATTATCTTTGTCGAAGCCGGATTTTTTTTCTGTCGAGCGGTCTGGACAATATTTTTTTGTTTTTCAACAAGCGGTTGTATTTAACAGTTTTTCGATCCGGTTTTTTAAACTACGAACTCTAGCTAATTTAGAATTTACTTACCCCTTTTCGGTTCTTCTCAAATTCTCAATATTTGTACTACTTAAGCAAAGCCAATTGGGCTTGAGTGTAGGCAATTATAGCATTCAAGGAGGTTAGATTTCGCCTAGCGATCGCTATTTGCCAGTAAAAACTTCCAGCACCATCAGATGTGACTTCCGACAATCGCTCTAGAGGATGAAGTCATTGAGTTATAAGTTTGCTTTATCTAAATGTAATTAAAAAATTATAAAACAAAAGCAGGACAGCGATAAACGGGAGCGGTTTGGATGTCAGAGCGAGCTAAAAATGCACCGTTAAGTTTTTTTAAACATTCTCATTCAAAATTATCATAATGATTTATATTGTCAGGGGAGCAAAGCTTTCCTATGCTTATTTAAGGAAGACTTTTTTCTAATTAAGAATGGGTATTCTCGTCAGAAATTTACTGTCAAACTAAATCCACTAGGTTTATCTACGCGCTATCAAGGAGAAGAGTAAAAATGCCGATCGCGGTTGGAATGATTGAGACTAAGGGCTTTCCCGCAGTTGTAGAAGCAGCAGATGCAATGGTGAAAGCTGCCCGTGTCACTCTAGTGGGTTATGAGAAAATTGGTAGCGCCCGCGTCACGGTGATCGTGCGGGGCGATGTTTCGGAAGTCCAAGCTTCTGTCTCAGCTGGGATTGAAGCTGCAAAGCGAGTTAATGGTGGTGAAGTTCTTTCCACCCATATCATTGCCCGTCCGCACGAAAACTTAGAATACGTGCTGCCAATTCGCTACACCGAAGCTGTAGAACAGTTTCGCACTTAGCTGTAACTGAACTTCAGTCTATAGCTTTTTCAGTGATAACTTTTTTCGGTGATAACTTTACGCTACTTTCAGTTACGGAGTCAAATAAAATGGCAATCGCAGTAGGAATGATCGAAACTTTGGGCTTCCCCGCAGTTGTGGAAGCAGCTGACGCGATGGTGAAAGCAGCTCGTGTTACCCTGGTGGGCTATGAAAAGATCGGTAGCGGTCGCGTTACGGTAATCGTGCGGGGCGACGTTTCGGAAGTGCAAGCCTCTGTATCCGCTGGTGTAGATTCCGTCAAGCGCGTGAATGGCGGTCAGGTGCTGTCTACCCATATCATCGCTCGTCCGCATGAAAACCTAGAATACGTGCTACCAATCCGTTACACCGAAGCTGTAGAACAGTTCCGCGAGAGCGTCAGTGGTATCCGTCCTTACAATAGACCGTAAACTTAATGCAAATCGCCCAAGTTCGGGGTACGGTCGTCAGTACCCATAAAGAACCGAGTTTGCGAGGAGCTAAGCTACTGCTGTTGCAATTTATCGATGCTGACGGTCGCCTGCTACCCGAATACGAGGTAGCAGCCGATTGGGTGGGTGCTGGCGTGGATGAGTGGGTTTTAGTCAGTCGTGGCAGTGCCGCCCGTCAGACCGACGGCAATCAATCGCGTCCGCTGGATGCGTTGGTAGTGGGAATTATCGATACTGTCAGCGTAGATAACCGCAGCCTCTACAGCAAAAAAGAGCAAGACCGAAGCCAGCTTCCCCGCTAGCGATCGCAGCAAAGTACAGCAACAGAAAAGTTCAGTTCAGAGGATTTTAACGTATGGTAGCCCGCAGCTATGCTGCCCCGCCTACCCCCTGGTCGAAAAATTTGGCAGAGCCAAAGATTGACGAAACTGCATACGTACATTCCTTCTCCAACGTGATTGGGAGTGTCCATATCAGTCCTAACGTCCTGATCGCGCCAGGAACTTCCATTCGCGCCGATGAAGGCACTCCTTTTTATATCGGTGCAGGCACGAACGTACAAGATGGGGTAGTGATTCACGGACTGGAACAAGGTCGCGTGATCGGGGACGACGACAAACAATATTCGGTATGGATCGGTAAAAATACTTCCATTACTCACATGGCGCTGATCCACGGACCAGCATACGTGGGGGACGATTGCTTTATTGGCTTTCGTTCCACCGTGTTCAACGCCAGAATCGGTAATGGTTGCATTGTAATGATGCACGTTCTGATCCAAGATGTAGAAATTCCATCTGGGAAGTACGTACCTTCGGGCGCAGTAATTACAAACCAACAGCAAGCCGATCGCTTACCCGACGTGCAACAAGTAGACTTAGAGTTTGCGCGTCACGTCATTGGGGTAAATAACGCACTGCGATCGGGTTATCTTTGTGCTGACGATAAGGCTTGCATCACCCCCATTCGCGAAGAGCTAACGCAGCCTAGCGATGGGGAACATGGCGTTAATGGGAGTGCTAATGCAATCATGGGTAGACGTTTGAATACAGAAGCAGTGGATCGAGTGCGACACCTGTTGTCGCAAGGATACAAGATCGGGACAGAACACGTAGACGAGCGCCGTTTCCGCACTGGGACGTGGAAGAGTTGTACGCCGCTCGAACCTCGCTCGGAGTCGGAGGCGATCGCGGCGTTAGAATCTTGTTTGGCAGAACATGAAGGCGAATACGTCCGCTTGTTTGGGATTGACCCCAGACGCAGACAGAGGGTATTAGAAACCATTATTCAAAGACCTAACGGGCAAGCTTTGATTCAAAGTAACGGCGCGGCGAGAGCCAGCGTACTGCCAGCTAGCAGCAGCTATCGCAGTAGTGCGCCTAGCAGTAGTTATGGTGGTGGTTCAACTGGTAGTTCTCAACTGAATTCTGAGATTGTCGAGCAAATTCGCAGCCTGCTGGCGCAAGGGTATCAAGTCGGTACGGAACACGTAGACCAGCGCCGCTTCCGCACTGGTTCTTGGGCTAGCTGCGGCACGATTAATTCTAACCAGGTATCCCAGGTCATTTCAGCCGTGGAAGCCAGCCTTGCCGAGTTTTCAGGGGAGTACGTGCGTTTGATCGGCGTTGACCCCAGACGCAGACAACGGGTATTGGAAACAATTATCCAGCGTCCAGACGGGCAAGCACCAGTGTCTCCTTCAGCAGGTCATTCTAACTACACTCCTGCACCTTCATATGCTAATGGTAGTGGTTCCAGTTCGAGTAGGGTCGCGAGTTCTAAACTAGGTGGCGACGTTGTAGATCAGGTGCGCCACCTATTAGCAGCAGGACATACAATTGGCTCGGAACACGTAGACCAACGCCGCTTCCGCACCGGTTCTTGGAAGAGTTGTAGTCCGATTACTACCAGAAATGAGTCAGAGGTCGTGAACGCGCTGGAAGCATGTCTTGCCGAACACCCTGGGGAATACGTCCGGTTAGTCGGAATTGACTCTAAGCAAAAGCGGCGGGTGCTAGAAACGATTATTCAGCGTCCGTAGTATGAGGGGCTAGGGGAACCAGGGGCTAGGGGCTAGGGCATGAAGTAAAGACGTTACATGTAACGTCTTTATAACTCCCGACTCTCGACTCCCGACTCCCGTTCAAAGGATTCAATTTAAATGTCTTTATCGCCACTACACCCAATCGGCAACTTTAATTCGCATATCAGTGGCGAGGTGATAATCGATCGCACTGCGGCGATCGCTCCAGGGGTAGTTTTCCATGCCAACCCAAACAGTAAAATTATAATTGCAGCTGGGGTTTGTATTGGTATGGGAGTCGTGTTGCACGCCCATGATGGCAATCTGGAGATCGAGACAGGAGTAAATTTAGGTGCTGGGGTTTTAATGGTAGGTAAGGGTACAATTGGAGCAAATGCTTGTATCGGTGCGGCAACGACAATTTTTAATTGTTCTGTCGCTCCCAAGCAAGTGATTCCTCCAGGTTCGTTACTGGGCGACAGCAGCCGCCACCTAGTACTGACTCCTGACGCAGCACCCATACCGGAAGCTAACGCAACTCAGCCATCGCTGCCTACAACAGCAACACCCGAATCTAACGGTCAGGTAGAGGCTGCATCAGAACCAAGCCAACTAGAACCAACTCCACCTACTGGCGATCGCGTTGTCTATGGCAAGGCTTCCATAACGCGGCTCATGGCAACGTTATTTCCTCACAGTCAATCGTTAAACCAGCCACCACCAGATAATTCTCCTCCATCTCAAGGTAGTTAAGTCAAGGCAGTTTTAGATTTACGATTTTGAGATTTGGGATTTGAGATTAACTTTATCTATAAATCGGATGAAGCCGGAAAATGCCCAGACTGAAGATTCTAGAAGTATTCTGACTCACATTGTCACAGCACTTACCGACAAATCTTCATTTAAAATCTAAAATCTAGAATCTAAACTCGGTTAGATCTACCATGCAGACACAACAGCAAGGATTTGCCACCTCTGGGCAAGAACAGCGAATGCACAACTTTCAGGACATGGCTTTAGGCTTGGTGTCTACCCGTAGCTTTCCCGCCATTGTCGGGACGGCAGATATGATGCTCAAGACCGCTGAAGTTACCCTGGTAGGATACGAAAAGATCGGCGGCGGTCACTGTACGGCGATCGTGCGCGGTCGAACTGCCGATGTTCGCCTCGCTGTAAGGGAAGGTGCGGCAACGGCGGAAAGCTTTGGTGAATTGGTTTCCTCGTTGGTCATACCCCGACCTTTACCGAATTTAGAAGCCGTATTACCGATTGGACTGCGCCTAGAGCAATTGACAGCAGGGAGTTACAGCCGCCTCAGCCATCAAGCCGTCGGACTGCTAGAAACGCGGGGTTTTCCTGCTATGGTAGGTGCAGCCGATGCCATGCTGAAAGCGGCTGACGTGCAACTTGCCTCCTACGAAAGAATTGGGGCGGGGTTGTGTACCGTCATCATTCGCGGTAGTGTTTCTAATGTTGCCGTCGCCGTAGAAGCAGGCATGTACGAGGCAGAACGGATCGGCGAACTCAATGCCGTCATGGTTATTCCTCGACCCCTGGACGATTTAGAGCAGACCTTGCCGCTAGCAAGTTGCTGGATCGAGCAGCAGCAACCTCTACAGTTACCAGTTGCTATCAAGGAGAAGCAAGAAGAATTACTACCAATTACTATCAAGGAGAAGGAAAAGCAAGAAGAACTAGTAGAATTGCCAGATTTATCCAATATACCCGCGCCACTCAAGGAAGAATTGTAATCTAAAATTTGCTCCAGCTTTTTTTAATCCAAAATCTAAAATTCTACGCCTCCGATCGAGAGAACAGTAGGAAAAGCATTGCACGCACTAGTGAAATGGTGGTGAAGCTCTGTGGCTGGTGGGCTAGACCGTTCACAGGAGAAGAGTTAATGGGTATTCCGCCACATCCCATAGCAACGTGCAAAGCTATTTGGAAGTCATCTTACGCTCTTTCAGTTGTAAAGAATGGTAACTCATATTCACTATAAATAAAAGCCATTGTTTTTAATAGGTATTATAAAGGCATATCTATAACTCTATTGGATAGGAGAATAGCAGTGAAGCAAGCAACGCTTCACCAGTTAAAGGTGTTTGAAGCTGCGGCGCGTAACGGTAGCTTTACCCGTGCCGCAGAAGAGTTATTTTTAACCCAACCAACTGTTTCCATGCAGGTGAAGCAGCTGACTAAAGCAGTTGGGTTACCGCTATTTGAACAAGTGGGTAAGCGCCTTTACCTCACAGAAGCGGGACGAGAACTATTTGCTACCTGTCGGGAAATTTTTGAGAAAATAGCTCAATTTGAGATGACAGTAGCAGATTTGAAAGGGTTGAAGCAGGGAAGATTGCGGCTTGCAGTTATCACCACTGCCAAATACTTCGTTCCCCGTTTGTTAGGACCATTTTGCCAGCTTTACCCAGGGATTGATATTTCCTTGCAGGTGACAAACCATTCAGGTATTGTCGATCGCCTGAAGGATAATCTGGACGACTTGTATATCATGAGTCAGCTACCAGAACATCTTGATATCAGTTTCCAGCCGTTTTTAGAAAACCCCTTAGTCGTGCTTGCGCCCGCCAATCATCGGCTAGCAGGGGAAAAAAATATTTCCTTGCAACAACTGAGTGAAGAACCATTTATCTTACGCGAACCAGGTTCGGGAACCCGCACGGCGGTACAGAAACTATTTGACGAACAGGGAATTAAACTGAAAGTCAAACTCGAACTAGGGAGTAACGAGGCGATCAAGCAGGCGATCGCAGGGGGTTTGGGTCTTTCCGTCCTCTCGCGCCATACGATCATCCCAGAATCTGCTAACACAGAGTTAACCGTGCTGGATGTGGAAAATTTCCCGATCGAGCGCAACTGGTATATGGTCTATCCTGCTGGCAAGCAAATGTCTGTTGTCGCCCGCACTTATTTTGAGTATTTGTTAGATGCAGCGAAGCAGATGGTCGAACAGACTAATGAGGGGCTAATGACAGTGACCAGTGACCAGTGACCGTAACAAAAAATCTTGGTAACTGATAACTGATTTACAGCCCTGCCAGTTGGAGAATATGCCGCAGGAGGGATTGGTCTTCGGCTTTGGCTTGAAAGCGACCGTTTTCGATATCTCGAATCCAACTCTGGCTTTTGCCAGTGCGTTCTGCTAACTCTCGCTGACTCCAGCCCTGCTGCTTTCTCGCTTCTGCTATTTGTTTGCCAATGAGAGTTGATGGAGCCTTGAATCGCTCTTGTCTGTAAAGCGATTCGGTAGAGGGGTTTCTGGGAGAATGTGCCTTTTGCTTGTTTGAGCTAGTTAGCGATCGCTGCCAGTCAGCAGGCAACTCGAAGGCTGAGATCCGCGCATTCATCAATTGGTTCCACTTGCCACGGGGTCCTGCATCGGTGAGTCGTTGCTTGCTGCTACCATCGCAAATCCAGAATTCGAGCGCGGCTTCACCATCATCTGGTAAATCAGCCAACTTTGCCCATAGTGGCTGAATCGTAGCTGGATAGGTGACAGAATCGAAGACTGGTTTAAGTCCGTAGTCGTTCAATACTGCCAAATCGTTCTCAAAATTTCTTAACAAGTATTTTCGTTCCTCTCGCCCAGAGCTAGCTCGAAGCACTTTCTCTTCGCCGTAAGCAACCCGCATTAGAGTAGGTACTGTAATCCGTTGCTCTCTACCCACGCGAATTTTAAATAGCAACCACAGCATCATGCGGGCAGCTCCTTCGTGCTGTTGCCAAATACTCATGACCGTGCTTAGAAGCGACTGAGGTAACATACCGTATTGGTAGAGTGCCGTCCGCTCGTCACAGCCTTGCCGATTCAGGAAATATTTTGACCAAATTCCAGGGCGAATTCTAAATGTCAAGCCGACGAGATGTTTGCAGCCGATTTCATCTACCTGAAAATGGTGCTGAATTTCTACAAGATGCCACAAGCGGCTTTTTTCAATTGAGAAGCCTGGTATTTTGCCTTGAGCAGACCAGTTAAGCGATGTTTTGAGCAGGCAAGGTTGTTGAGCAATGCGTTTGATTAGAGTTAGTTTGGCAGCTTTGCTCAAATCTTTGCGTTTATCGAGTCCGAGATATTGCTCAATTTGGCGATCGCCGATCGCAAATTCTTCTTCCCAAGGCTTAGCAAGGTTTGTGGCATAAGCGGCGTAAATCAGATGCATACAAGCAGCTCGAATGTCTAGTTCGTCGATCGTAGCGATCGCTTTGACACCAGCAAGAGCTACTGGGTGTTCTTCATTCAATGTATTAGCGATGCGTAAGGCGATCGACCCGCGATCTTGATTCACAGTTCGCCGATAGGACAACTTGCCATTCTCTTCTGCTTGCCACGGCAGAGATTGACGCTGAGCCAACAAATTGCAAGCTTCCCAAATCACCATAGCAGAAGCAAAGGAATGGTTCTTGCCATTAGAGAATAAATCGGGGCTGATTATAGGTCTAGTATCGATTGTTTTGGAACGCCCTTTTTTAGACTGAATCGGAATCGGAACGCCGATCGGACAATGGGTAACGCACTGAGGTTCGGCGTGGTGTCCCTCGCAGCTATTACAACTGTCTGGATCGATCCAAAAGCGATCGCCATAATCGCCAATTGCATCTGTAGGACACCAAGAAAGGCAAAAACTGCATTCAAGACAACTATCGGAAATTCGATAAACCATAATACCCGCCATGATTTCAAGGTCGAGCTACTAAAGTCCCCCTCAACAGTGACCAGTTACCAGTTACCAACAATATGTGAATTTTTCCTGGTATCGCTGGTCGCTGATTTTTAGTTGCTGTCAAACCGATCGCTAGTCACTGTCAAACCGATTGCCGATCCTCGGTCACTGGTCACTGTCGCGCCTGGTCACTGATTTATAGCGATCGCTCAGCTTTTGTTTTGATTTGCAACTAAATTAATCTTCTTTGTAATCAATGACTTAATAACTTTTTGTTCAAATTGAGCATTTAAATATTCTTTTAATGTAAAAACTCTAGCTTAAGTTTATTTTTGCGATATTAATTAAACTAATATTGCAATTAATAACATTAAGTTAGAGCGTAAATTTCTAGGTTGCAATTGCTACCCCATTAACTCAAATACAGCTAATTTATTTGTTAAATACTAAAATTTAGTAGCAGGTTTTGGACGGTGTTGAATTGCTTTAGTCAAAATTAATCAAGTTAAACTAAACAATGGTAATATAAAAGATGCATATCTTAACGTTGCTTAACTTGAAGAGGCAATTGACTTAGGTAAAAAACGATAGGTAAAAAACGATCGATTGCCAGTCAGTCACAACACCAAATGCTTGTAGCATCAGCTTTTTGGCTTCTGACTTCGGTACGGGTGCATAGCCGTAAGCTCTTACCTGACTTTTGACTTCGTGTACTAGCTATGCTCTAGACTCAAGCCCCATAATCGTTTAAAGAAAGTATTTAAAAATAAAAACGTTTTAATCAAATGGCAATCTACTTTTACAAGGTATGCGAACCCTACGGATGCTTCTCTAACTTTTCTCCCCACGCTGTCAATATCCAGGGTACGTACTGGTCAACGGTAGAGCATTATTATCAAGCACAGAAGTTTGTCGGTAGTAGGGACGCTGCCATCATCCCAATTATTCATGCTGCGGCAACTCCAGAACAAGCTGCGACGCTAGGACGCGATCGCACCCGTCAAGTTCGTTCTGACTGGGAAGAAGTCAAAACCCAAATCATGTACGTCGCCGTGCGCCAAAAGTTTCTCACCTATCCCGATATTCAATCGATTTTAATTGCAACTGGAGACGAGTTGCTGGTAGAAAACTCCCCGAATGATTACTATTGGGGCTGCGGTTGCGATCGCACTGGTCAGAATTACCTAGGTAAGATATTGATGACTGTACGCCAAGAGATTCGGGAATTAGCCAAAATCAGTTATCAGTGAACAGTTATCAGTTGTCAGTTATCAACTACCACTACTCACTACTCACTTTTTTCAAAACTTAACTTTGACTGAGTAGATGCTCAGTAGTAGCAAACGGTAAGCGATCGCGCAGGAGAGAATTAAAACATAAGTCAAACTAAGAAAATTCAAGCTTGGTTTCTTCTAGATAAACTGATGTTATTGCGAAAAAGGTAAAGATTATTTTCTTATCTCTTGCACTCAAAATAAGTAGTGTTAAGTTAGTAATAGAAGCCGATCGAGCTTCAACTGGCAGATTCAACAGTCAGTTTGTATTGAGTTAAGAGGTAAAAAAAGAGCTGTTTAATTCTAATCTGCCTCGTCAAATAACACCAACACCCAACTCACAGGCTAATATTTCCTCAAATAAAAGCAAATAGGGGGCAATACATCTGATTTTGCTATACTGGTATTAGTAAGGTAAAGTTCAGAATATCCCTACCTAGGCTTGAAAGAGAAGAGAGGAAATTCCTCAGCTAGTGCCAGCTTGGGTGTTGTTGTTTTGCAGTTGAATCGAGAATGGCAATTATTGCACTCAAGGCTTGGTTTCTAGAAAAATACGAGCCAGTCAGAGAATTAGAAAAACGTCCTCACGACTTGCGGTTAAGCAAGAATAGTCTGTTGAAATCGGGATTGAGAGCTGATTTTTTAAATGACAGTGAAGAAGTCAAAAAATCGGCATGGTTTCAACGTTATTTAGAAGGGGAAGCCGTCGAATTTTACATTGAAGGTAGTGGTGGCTACATTATTTCTAATATTGACTTAATTAGTCACGAAATTTATTTTACTAAACAAGCGGTATCTGCCTTACAAGAGCCGACAATCTTTTTGTCTTATCAAACAGAGTATAGTACAGCCAGCGAAGTTTTGCGGGAAGGATTGCAAAAAGCACTAGAAACGTTAAATCAGCGATCGCGCTTACCTATCACTTTAGTAGAATCGTATCGTTCCAACGAGAATCCGATCCGACTCAATCGCCAAATGTTACTTAACATTCGCAAAAGCTTGTTATTTATTGCTGATAGTACGCCAATTACAAATATTCGCCAAGAAGACACAAATCAATTAATTCCTAGTCCTAATGTTTGTGTAGAAATTGGCTACGCCGTTCAAACAAAACGTTCCGAGCAAATTTTACTTGCACACATGCAGCGAGATTTAGAAGGGCAATTACCATTCGATTTACCATCACTGCAAACCCTACAATTTAAAGACGGCAAAGAATTAAATAAGATTCTGCCCAAAACAATTGAAAGCCAATTGCAAAGATATAGTTTGTTTTCGTAGCTTTGTGGTAATTGGTAATAGGTAATTGGTAATTGAGATTGGCTTGAATATTAAATATGGCAAGTTCAAAAATTGAACAATTGTTATTCAGAGACAAGGGAACTCATGCTGTTATAGAATTTGCAGCGAGGTGTTAGGACTGGAGTTACGAGTTCAGTCCAGGCAAATGCGATTTTACGATCCGGTAGCGCGGCGAAAACTACTCACTCCACAAGAAGAATATCTCGCACGCCAACAAGCTGAAACTGCACGCCAGCAAGCCGAGGAAAGAGCGCAACGCCTAGCGGAAAAACTACGAGAGTTAAATATCGATCCAGATAGTCGCTAATTCCCAACTCTTATAGCCTACCTAAATTAGCGTTCAAACCCGCCTGAGAATTAATTCTCAAGCTCATAGCTTAAGTCTACTGAAGTAGACTAGCAGAGCAAAATCTCAACGATCGCAACAATTGTTTATAGAAATTGTAGGGGCGTACGTTTGTATGCCCTCTCTATTGTAGGGAATTCCCTACTTGATATTCGGTTTGCACGAATTGAGGCTTTTAACAAGATACTGTTACTTTTATTTACATAAAGTTACATAACTTAAATAGAGGGTACAGCGATGACTATTTTAATTGCACTATTGTTAATTGGCTGGGTAGCAGCTTCCCTTATTGGAACTCAAGCATACTTTTTAGGAGAGCAAAGAAAGCCGATCCACGATCGCAACTGGCGCAGCAAGTCTTTTGAAAAGTTAGCCAAATCTATTACTGGTGCTGATATAGATTACAGCGATCGCACTCCTGCATATCGGATGGATGCGTACGCGAGCAACAATTTACCTGGTTAAGATCGTCGAGACGAAATTATTGTAGAGAATTGTAGAGACGTTCCATGGAACGTCCCTACATAGTTATAAAGGACGATAAACGCGGTAGTTGATTTCAGGGAAAATATTATCCATCTGCTCTACCTTTTCCAACCAGCCACTATCGATTTTGCCGATTTTGACATCCTCGTAGAGCTTATTAAACCGCATCAAGTGCGATCGCGTCCTTCTGACTGCATAAGGAACCATCGTTCCCGTCCGCATGATAAACGCCCAGTCAGAAGACTGCGCCAACAGTAACTCTCGCGCCGCCTGATTCAATGCTTTCCATTCCAACTCATCTACGGGTTCGCGGTGGGCAATTTCAATCATGCGTTCGGCGGCTTTATGGAGATGGGGATAGATCCAGGCATTTGTCTCGTTTAACCAATACTCGTGAAATCCTTTATAGCCCCAACTCGACTGCGAAGGACGACACACCTGTTGAGTCGGATTTTCCCGCAAGTAATCTGCCAAGTGCGTCATTTGATAAGTCTGCTGGTCGTACCAAGACTTACGGAACAGATAATCGATGAACCACGGACCTTCGTACCACCAGTGCCCGAATAACTCTGCATCGTAGGGCGAGACAATAATCGGCGGACGCTGCATGATGCCGTATAAATGCCTCACCTGCTGGTCGCGGTTGTACATAAAGTTGCCAGCGTGTTCTGCTGCTTTTTCCCGCGCCCAGTAGGGGTCATAGAGTGCCTTATCGCTCAAGCCCAGACCGCGACCAGTGATTTTGTGGTATTTAATCCCCGTGTTTTTGCGCTGTCCGTTGGGCATGATGTAGGGCTTGATGTACTCGTACTCAGCTTCCCAACCCAAATCTTTGTAGAACTCGCGGTATTCGGCTGCGCCAGGATAACCCACTTCCGAAGACCAAACTTGCTGAGACGATTCGTGGTCGCGACCAAAAGCAGCCACACCAGTCTCAGTAAATATGGGTGCATAGGAACCGAAGCGGGGACGAGGGCGGGCGTAAAGAATTCCGTGTCCGTCAGTGAGGAAATAGCGCAAGCCAGCATCGGCTAACATCCGCTCTAATCCTTCGTAGTAAGCACATTCAGGCAACCAAATACCTTTAGGTAGCCGTCCGAAAGTCTGCTCGTAGTGTTCGCAGGCTACTTGAATCTGCGCCCAGACTGCCTGGGGATACATCTTCATCAACGGTAAGTAACCGTGAGTAGCGCCGCAGGTGATGATTTCTAGGTTGTTACTATCTTGAAATTGCTTAAACGCCGTGACTAAATCGCCGTTGTAGCGTTCCCAGCAGTTACGGATTTGCTTAAACTCATTGACATAATATTCGGCAAGATAGCGAATGTGTCCGTTGTGAGAGTTGTGTTCTGCTTCTAGCTCCACCAATTCTTCCAGCTTGGCTAAGTGAGCGTCAAAGCGTTCTTGGAGTAGGGGATCGCGTAGCATTGACACCAAAGGGGGTGTCATGCTCATGGTAATTTTAAAGTCGATCCCGTCTCGTTTTAATCCTTCAAAGACTAGCAGTAAGGGGACATAGGTTTCCGCGATCGCTTCATAAAGCCATTCTTCCTCCAGAACGTAATCACTTTCTGGGTGGCGCACGAAGGGTAGGTGAGCGTGGAGGACAAGAGCGACATAGCCAATAGCCATAATGAGATTAGAGATGTTAAGTGAACGGGTATCGCAATGAAGGAACCAGGGAAAGTCAAGCCGTTTTAACAAATTTTATGTCGAAAGCGGGATCGGCAGCGTAGCAAAAGCGAGAGATCGTTAGAAAATCTAAAATTTCTTGTGAGGAATCGATCCCCTGGCTGAGATCCTAGAATCTTACACCTTGGGGGGGATAGCAAGCCGATCGCTTTTTCGTTACAACCACAACAGGTAAAGTTCGTCTCAACAGTGGTGAATCATGGACGACAATTCACAGCAGTCAGCTAGATCGCCAGCTTCAGTTCAAGAAGTGAACGTGCAAGTCACGCCTTCTCAAACCAAGCGGGAAATGGAGGCGCGATCGACATCAGCTTCCAAAGAGAAAGCGGATAGTGGATTGTCGTCTCTTTCTCGCCTGTTGGGTGAGGCAGTAGGGGCGATCGCTCAACTGCCAGAAGTCGCTTTGCAACAAGTTCACGATTTACTCTCTCCAGCCACAACTAAAGCTGGAGAGACAATTGAATGGGTGGGAAACAATTGGTTCGTGCGGCGGATTAGTCGTTTTTTTAACCTCAATTGGTTAATTGGGGCATCAGACAGTGTAAATCTGGAAAAAGCAGAAGCAGCTGTCAAAAAACTCCAGCAAGAGCATCCCAACGAATCCCCCGAACAGATCGCGCACCGAATTATGGTGGAAAAAGCTACCCGTGCCGGAGGTATCGGACTTGCTACCAGTTTCGTACCAGGAATAGCATTGGCGCTTTTAGCGATCGATCTAGCTGCGACGACTCAACTGCAAGCGGAAATGGTACATCAAATTGCCGCTGCCTATGGACTCAGTTTAAAAGATCCTGCCCGTAAAGGGGAAGTCTTAACCATTTTTGGCTTGGGACTGGGGGGAGGTCGATTATTGCGGCTAGCTGGCTTGGGAATATTGCGTAATGTCCCTTTTGCTGGAGCGTTTATTGGTGCGAGTTCTAATGCGGCAATGCTTTACTCGTTAGGATATGCTGCCTGTCGTTTTTATGAAGCCAAATTGAAATCGCCAGAAACCCTTAACTCGAAAGAGGGAATGGTTCAACTCGAACAGCAAAGTAAGAAATATTTGGAAACGGCGATCGCCCAACAAACGGTGATGGATCGAAGCTTAGTCCACATGATTCTTGCCAGCCATCCCGAAAAAACTCGGTCGGAGATTCTGCAAGAGTTGAAACAACTGAATCTCAGTCCCTCTTCTACCGAAGCGATCGCCAAAAACATTGACTCGCCTCAACCTTTGGATACGCTACTAGAACAGCTCAACCGCGATTTTGCTATTTCCTTACTATCCCAGTGCTGCCGCATCGCACGTACAGATGGACGTAGAACACCCGAAGAAGACCAGATAATTCAGGCAATTGCCAATAAGTTCGATCTCGATGTAGAACAGATTGAGTCTAAGCTTGAGGCTTCCTAAATACGGCAAGCATTGCTTTTACGACTTACGACTTCATAAAATCATGCCGTAGTTGTTGAGCGTAAACTTGAATTCTAAGATCAAGCGATCGCTGTTTTGAGGTAAAATCCCTTTGTGAAAGCAGAATGGATCTTCGACAAAACCCACCCCAGCGCGATCGTAGATCGTTGTAACATTATCATCGCCGTAATATTCTCTGATTTCTCGGTCGTTTCTTTCCCTAAGTAATGAGAACTGGTGACTCAGCTTTTTTTTCTTATGACTACCTTTAACGCAAACGTGAGGACCACCAGTGAGGTCAACATCTGTGAGGTAAAACATAAATTTCACACAAGCATAATCTTCCAAATCGTAGTGAAAACGATAAAATCCTTGGGCACGTCCCTCAGCAGGTGCATCGTTAGCGAAAGTCCACCAGATCTGAGTAGAGGCTAGCATTGGCTGGCTGTCAAAATATCTTGCCGCAATTTCCCATAATTTTGGGTCTGCTGCCAATTCCCTAATCGCCATGCATTGAGATGCCGGATCGAAATTGTAACCAATTCTAAAACTTCTGTTAGTCTTAATTTCTTGCGTTTTTCTATCGGCTAGCAAGAACGGAAATTGTAAATCTCCGTTGCCAAGATATGTTGCTGCTTGGGCAAAATCTAAAATATCTGGCAATAGGTTTGATGGAATAGTAATACCCAAATGCAAACCACGATCTTTTAGAGCTTTCACTACCCGATCTACATCAAGATCTGAAAAAACTGAATTTTTATTGCCTAAATCGAGCTTGACTGGTTTTTTAGTGAATCGTACTACCAGAGAACGAATCAGGTGGATGCGGCTAAACGTAAACATCAGCAACCACTGCGGCTGCTCGAGCGAAATTGCAGAGTACTGGAGAAATCTCCGCTGCAACTTCAGCCATAGTTTTTTAGCACCAATTAGTAAAATCATCTAATTTCTGAGAATTCTCCACGTTCTAACAACTGCATGGCAAAATGCTATGTCTGCTCGTTGGTGATACATCTCATCCATCTGGGATGGCGCAATACAACCTAAATAAGGTTAACGTGTCGTGCTAGTAAAACAGTCGTTTGCTTTGCAGATGCTGATAGATGGAGAGTTGAGCAAGCTGTTTATAATCCTACACGGGCTGTATCTACTATTCCGTCTTCCTCTGCTAGATCGGAGTTAAATAGAAAACATGAGAGTTACGCCTTTTAAGTCGTACAGCTGCCTCAAAGCTTGTAGTTAAAAGCTTGTAGTTAAGATTACAAGCCAGTTGGGGCGGACTGCTAGATGAAAAACTGTAGAGTCTTTGCTTATCGCTACCTCCCACATCGTAAACGACTAATATATAAGTATAAATGACTACTGGTAAAGAATAACAACTGTAGCGATAACTTTACGATTTTTTTAAAAAACTAGCAATATTCGCACGAATCATAAGCTTTTTGTAAAGCCGAACATAAAACCGAACTCGCAATTTAAGATAATTTTTTGATAAAGATTTAAGGTGAGCGGCAGCTAAAACTCGCTCAAATTCTACCAGTACTCTATTAAAAAATATAGATAAATATTAGTAAATATCTATCTATTGAAAATTTTTCTTCTCCTACTCCTGTACGGATGAGTTCATCCGAAATACCTGTTAGTAGCTAAGTCTTGCTATAAAATCGCCCCTAAGACTTCCTATTCCCTTTTTTTCGTAAAATCCATCACAAAACGCAAATAGAACAATCGATACAATTACAAATAATGAGCAATTTAGGAGTAGGAAAATGCTGCCAGAAATTACGCAAAAACTCTTAGCAGCAAAACAAGAAAAGGGTATATCCTTTGTCGAGTTAGAAAAGGTAGTCGGCAGGGATGAAGTTTGGATTGCCGCAGTATTTTACCGTCAAGCCAGTGCTTCTCAAGCAGAGGCAGAAAAGATTTTATCAGCAATTGGACTACCAACGTCATTAGCACCGGAACTAACAGAATGTCCGCTAAAAGGGTTAGGACCAGTCGTACCGACAGATCCGCTAATCTATCGCTTTTATGAGATTATGCAAGTTTATGGAATGCCACTCAAAAGCGTAATTCATGAAAAGTTTGGCGATGGCATTATGAGCGCCATTGACTTCACTTTGGATGTGGAAAAAGAAGAAGATCCCAAAGGCGATCGCGTCAAGGTCATCATGTCAGGTAAATTTTTACCATATAAAAAGTGGTAAAAAACCAGTTATCAGTTATCAGCGAACAGCTATTAGTTTTGAGGCGAAGTACTGATGTTGTATTGGTTTTAGTTGCTTAAGCAAATATCGATTGCTAACTAGTTACTGAGTTAAGGGGAGTTTAGTTCTCTCTTATTGAAACTTAGTAACTGAGAACTGATAACTTTGTACAGACGTTACATGTAACGTCTGTACACTGATAACTGATAACTGATAACTGATAACTGATAACTGGTCACTCACTGGTCACTGTTAGTCGAGGCAAACGTCCTCCTAAACCTGTCATCAGTTGCAAAGCATATCGCTTGATTGGAGGTACGTGCTGCAAAATCCACAATGCAAATTGACGGGCGATCGCTACGGGTAAATAATTGTTAGAAAACGACCGATCTAACAAATCGGTAAAACCCAAAACTACTGAATTTTCTCGCTTGCGCCAGCGTTCGTAACGCTTGAGTACCTGCAAGCTGCCGAGATCTTCTCCTTGACGGCGAGCAGTTTGTAGCACTTCAGCTAACGCCGCTGCATCCCGAATGCCTAAATTCAAGCCTTGTCCGCCGACAGGATGACAGCAATGAGCGGCATCGCCAACTAATGCCAAACGGGGTACAACATATCGATCGCTTTGCATTAACTGTACCGGAAACATGAAGCGATCGCCTTCTAGTTGCAGTTTTCCCATCTGCGTCCCATACCTGCGGGTGAGTTCGGCTAAAAACTGCGCGTCATCCAATGCCAATAAAGCTTTTGCTTCGGCATGAGGAGCCGTCCAAACAATCCGGCAGCGATTTCCTGGTAGGGGTAGAATGGCAAAAGGTCCGCTCGACCAGAATTTTTCATAAGCTGTATTGTTGTGGGATTTTTCTGGTTTGACAAAAGCGACGATACAAGACTGCCAGTATTGCCAGCCCCAGGTTTTAATTCCCGCACTTTGGCGAATTCGCGATCGCGCTCCATCCGCCGCTACGAGTAGTTTCGTACAAATTTGCCGCGATTCTCCGGCAACGTTGAGAGTAATATCGACTCCATGCGCTTGAACCTGGGTTCCTACAACTTCCACCGGACACAGATATTCGACGTTAGAACATTCCTGCAAAAATTCCTGTAAAGGTGCGAGCAGTGCCTGGTGTTCGGCAACGTAACCGATAACCTCTGTACCTGAATCTTTTGGCGTCCTTAATAAATCTTTGGGGTAGAATTCTACCACACCTGGGCGATCGGCATCGGAAAGCTTTACCTGGTGAAAAGCTTCAATTCCAGGCAAAATGCGCTCCCAAACACCAATTGCCGATAGAATCAGTCGCGATGACATGTGAACGGCGTATGCTTGCCCTTTCATTGCTGCTACGGAATAGGGTTTCGCTTCAATCAGCGCCACCTTCAACCCAGAGTTTTTTAACGCACAGGCAAGAGTTAAGCCCACAATTCCACCACCAACAATTGCCAAGTCGTAGTCAAAGCTGTTGTGGGATGTAGTCACCTGCGGGGGTGAAATCTGCGAAAGTTGCTCCAACGCCATGTTCAACCAGATCGATCGAGTTGTTTAAGAATATTTACTTATCTTCATTTTGCCGCGAATCCGCAGGGTAGGCAAGTTACGGTTACGCATTACGACTTAAATGCTGTGGCTTCAGGTGTGCTGGCATTGTTTGATAAATTCGGTCTGGGATAGGTGCGATCGCTATACTGACGGCAGAGATCCGGACGTTTTGGATTTCGAGCCGTGTAAACAAAAAACAGAGCCGCTCGCTCTGCTGTACGTAAGCTGCCATGATGGAAAACACTATGAGTATCGACAAAAATCACCGTACCCGCAGGTCCGACACATGACTTCCAAGCAGATCTAGGGACGAATTTCTCGATGCTTTCATCCTTCATACCGGAAAAACCCGTGCGGAAAATCTGATAATCGATCCAAAATTTTAGTTTTCCAGAGGCAGTGACGGATTTAGGGATGTATTCAAAAGGTCCATGCTCTCGCTCCACATCGCTCAAATATACGATGACTTTTATACTACGGCGATCGTCCCCGTCTTTGTGCCATAGCATCGCGCCAAACTGCTGTGGGTGAGGAGATTCTCGCCGTAACTGTATGCCTTGAAATTTAATTGGCAACCCGATGTAGTTTTCGACAATGTTGAGCAGTCGCCGTTCGCTGCCCCACGAGATCAAATCTGACAGTTCTGACAGCGTGTAAACTTGAAGCGGAGTTTTTGCCGCACTGCGATCGCCAATGTTATTCCTCTCAGGCTCAGTGCAGGATAAAACTTGTTTGCAAGCACTCAGTAGTTGTGACGTGGAGGCAAATCCCAATTCTTCTAAAGAAGTTACATAAACTCCCTCTCGTTCGATACCATCAACAATAAGCCGATCTCTAGGGGAGACTACAGGCAGCGATTTAGCATGTTTTTTCAGTGCCAGTCTATACGCAAATTCAGTTTTAATTTGCCAGATTTTATATGCCATCTCCTTGAGCATTAGGCTTACCAGGTTAAGAAAGCAATAGGTTATAGCGTATAAAATACTACCTGTAAAATCTTGCTTTGTCAAAGTAGCGAAAATAAATTCAGTGTAAAAAATTATAGTTACTGACAGCAGCGGAGTGTTGTTATTTTTATTTTTAAAAGGTTTTTAAGGTCTTATTATTCTTAACTTAGGAATGAGGTGTAAAAGAGCTACCAATTACTATCACCGTGGAATTACAGAGAAAAATAGTTATTTGTGAAGGAGTATTTGTGATGGAGCAAGAGCCAATACATCTCGGAAGCGCGATCCAAAGATCGTGGCGATCGCCCGACTGAGTTACAGAGGAGGCTTAGGGGGACTTGCCATAATCTAAAGGTATGGGATAGATCTCAAGAGCGTGCCGAATCGGGTATTTACAGATTGAGGGGCGCAAAATGCTTGAATTGACTCAAACAAAGCTGATTTCCATTAACCGATCGCTCATTTCAAAGTTAGCGGTAGCATTCTGCACGTCATCCAAAGATTCTAAAGCATCGATTAATTTCAACAGCGATCGCGCTTGTTCTGGATCGATAATTTCTATCGTGTTGCTGGGAATCCAACGCAATTCCACTTCACCGATTGCAAAGCCTTTGTCTTTCAGCAACCCAGTTAAAGCTTCTAAATTGCCTATTTCTGTAAATACCTCAGCCGATCTTCCGTCCTCATCGTCAGCAATCTGATAAGATTCTGCACCACCTTCTAGAGAAGCTTCCAACAGTTCTTCTTCATCTACCTCGCCAGCAACTAGCACTACACCTTTGCGATCGAACATCCAGCTGACGCAGCCAGTTTCACCTAAATTGCCCCCATTTTTACTAAAGGCGGCTCTTAAATCGGCAGCGGTACGGTTGCGATTATCAGTCAGAGCTTCAATTAAGATCGCTACGCCACCAGGACCATAACCTTCGTAGCGAATTTCTTCTAAATTGGCAGAGTCCTCATACGTACCAGCACCTTTAGCGATTGCCCGTTCGATGTTGTCGTTGGGAATTCCTGCCGCTTTCGCTTTCTCAATTGCCGTTCGCAACTGGAAATTGCCCGCCGGATCGGGTACGCCATTTCTCGCTGCGACAATAATTGCCCGCGACAGTTGAGTAAATGTTTTTCCTTTGACTGCATCAACTCGCGCTTTTTGACGTTTAATATTCGCCCATTTACTGTGTCCTGCCATTATCGAAGTGAGTAGTGAGTAGTGAGCAGTTATTAGTTATCAGTTATCAGCCAGCAATGACCAACGACCAACGATCGATGACAAACTTGATGAATTTTATCTTCAGTCAGCTTTGTATCGCAAGTCGTACCTGATTCGCGAACCAGTCAGAGCGATCGTGCTGTGCTGCTTTTCAGGTTCTCACCTTAATGCTATACAGTGGCATCCAATCGTCATCGCACCTACAAAAAAATGTGTAAATGTAGGATGGCGATCGCTACTGGCAGAACTGCAAATAGACAAATCTTTTCGAGCTATCTTTGTTCGCATCTATCTATGGTTGTATTTACAATGTTACATTCCTGAAATAGGTTGGATGAGTGTTACTGTTGAGGCAAGATATATTGTTGATGAACTGGAAAGAAGCTGTAAATAGTCATTGTAAACACTATCGATTCGATATTCCTAAATAAATGCCAGATCGTTCTATGTTAATACAGCAATGAAAGATTTCATTGTGATTTTTTCGTGATATTGATGGCAGCCAAGTATTAGAGCTTTGACGACTCTGGAGTTTAATGAATGAAAAATGTAGTTGCTAGCGTTCGTTGGGTACTAGCAGGACGTGGTGCTACTGCTGCTACCTTGCAAACGCTACTAACGAAGATATTGATACTGGGTGCTAATACATGTACAGGTATTATTACAGCACGTATCCTCGGACCTGATGGGCGAGGCGAACAAGCGGCGATCGCCCTATGGCCCCAGTTTTTAGCTTTTACTATGACCTTGGGTTTGCCAATTGCTTTGCGCTATTATCTCAAGCGTAACCCAGATGAAGAGTCAGAAATTTTTTCTGCTGCCCTCATCCTAGGCACAATATTAGGTATAGTCGCGGCGATCGTAGGGATACTTTTTCTGCCGCGATGGTTGACTCAATACTCCCCAGAAGTCATTCGTTTTGCTCAGTGGTTTATGGTACTATCGCCACTAGTATTGGTGACAACTATTTATACCGCAGCACTAGAAGCAGACTACGACTTTACAACCGCTAATTGAGCGCAATCTCTACAACCGTTAATTACACTAGCAATCTTGGCAGGACTAGCAATCTCAGGCAGACTCACGCCTTTTACGGCTGTCATTGCTTATGCCTTTCCCAGCCTGCCGATATTTTTTTGGCTATCGCGCCGTGTCTGGCAACGCTTTCGTCCTCATTTCGGCGGATTGAAAAAATCTTACCAACGTCTGAGCGGCTATGGCATTAGAGCATACGGCATCGACCTAATCGGCACGCTATCATTACAAGTCGATCAAGCATTGGTGGTAAATTTGCTGCCGCCCGATGCGATGGGACAATATGTCGTTTCTCTGAGCCTAGCTCGGATGCTAAATCTATTCCAGCATTCAATCGTCACGGTACTTTTACCTAAAACAGCCGCTCGTCCGATCGCAGAAGTTGTTGCTATGACTGGATTAGCAGTACGCATCAGTACAGCTTGCACCTCTCTAGCGGCGGCGCTCTTATTTATCTTAGGACCGATGTTACTCAACTTGCTCTACGGAGCTGAATTTATGGGAGCTGTGCCTGTATTTCGCATTCTGATTGTGATGACTGTAGTTGATGGCATCGTCTGGATACTAGCACAAGCATTTATGGCATTGGGACGACCTGGAATGGTAACGTTGCTACAGACAGCAGGCTTAGGGTTAAGCGTTCCCTTTCTACTATTACTCATTCCTCGGTTAGGGTTACAAGGTGCGGGTTTGGCGTTACTTAGTTCCACCGTAGTTCGCCTCATTTTTGTATTTGCTTGCTACCCACTGGTATTAAAAGTGCGACCGCCTAGCTTGCTGGTAACGCGAGAAGACTTTTATTTTCTCAAGCAAAAAATATCGCGCCCTTAGCACTAGTTAGCTCTGTTTTCATCTATAGCAATTTTTAATTGAATGAGGTACATGTATTTGTAGGGACGCACAGCCTTGCGCCCCTACAGATGTATTGCATCTAGATGGGAATCGCTATATCTCCTTCCCAATACTGGGAAAATGGTAGAGACAGTGCTTTAATTCAAACTTGTGAACCTTCCTACCAACTTGCCAGCAGCAACCCAATCTCGTAAAGCAGACCACCTGCGAATTTGTATCGAACAAGACGTGCAATGCCAGTCTATTAAGAATGGATTGGAACGCTATCGCTTTACTCACTCTTGTTTACCCGAACTGAATCGCAGTGATATCGACCTCACCACAACTTTTTTAGGTAAGCAGTTAGGCGCACCTCTGCTAATTTCTTCCATGACTGGTGGTACGGAACAAGCAGGTATCATCAATCGGCGTTTAGCTGAGATTGCCCAACATTATAAAATTGCGATGGGAGTAGGTTCTCAACGGGTAGCAGTAGAAAAGCCGCAAGTTGCCGATACATTCGCCGTGCGATCGCTCGCTCCCGATATTCCCTTATTTGCTAACTTGGGTGCGGTGCAACTCAACTACGAATATGGCTTAGACCAATGCCTGCGCGCGGTCGATATCCTCGAAGCCGATGCCTTGATTTTGCATCTCAACCCCCTGCAAGAGTGCATTCAACCTAGAGGCGATGTTAATTTTCGAGGTTTACTTGACAAAATAGAAAAACTGTGCAGTAAATTACCTGTACCTGCGATCGCTAAAGAAGTTGGTAATGGCATTTCAGGTGAAATGGCACAAAAACTGATAAATGCGGGGATTGCAGCGATTGATGTAGCTGGTGCGGGCGGTACATCCTGGGCAAAAGTAGAAAGCGAACGAGCCGAAACAGCCATGCAACGCCGTTTGGGAATCACCTTTGCTGATTGGGGTATTCCCACAGCCGATTGTATTACCAGCGTACGACAGGTTGCCCCCAATATTCCACTGATTGCCTCTGGTGGGTTGAGACACGGCTTAGAAGTCGCCAAAGCGATCGCCCTCGGAGCAGATATTGCAGGTCTTGCCATGCCTTTTTTACGAGCCGCCGCCGAATCTGAAGTCACCCTACACGCTCTTGCAGAAGTCTTAATCGCTGAAATTACCACCGTCCTCTTTTGTACTGGTAACGCTAACTTACAGCAACTCAAACAATCTCAAACATTGCAACGTGTAGCATAAGTGATAGTTGTGGGAAAAATAAATTCAGTTGTCAGTTATCAGTTATCAGTTATCAGTGAAGAGTGGTAATGGGTAATGGGTAATTGGTAGTTGTCCCCTCTGTCTCCCTTGTCTCTTTCTTACCCTACTCCCTACTCCCTACTCCCCACTCCCTAGTTAAATGCGTAACTTCTTTAAACAAACTTTTGCCAGTGCAATCGGAACCTTACTCGGACTGCTGCTATTTTTTGGTTTGAGCGTATCGGGAATGCTCGTTTTATTGGTGGCACTGGCTGCTCAAGATAACGAACCTCAAGTTAAAGATAAGTCAGTCTTGGTTTACGATTTATCCCTCAATATCACTGATGCTCCGCGTAACTCTAGTACCAGTGCTTGGATTCAATCAGCCCTCTCAGGAGATGATAATCGTACGATCGCCCTCCGCACGGTGCTAGATACGATAGAAAAGGCAAGGCGCGATCCCAGAATTATTGGGATTTATCTGGATGGCAGCAATAGCACAGAAAATAGTAATAGTGGTTATGCCAAACTGAAAGAAGTGCGTCAGGCGTTGGAGAAGTTCCGCGCTGCTGGTAAAACGATTGTTGCCTATAGTTCGAGTTGGGGAGAGAAAGAGTATTATCTCAGTTCAGTGGCGAATACCGTAGTACTGAACCCTCTCGGCGCAATGGAAATTAATGGCTTGAGTACTTCAACTCCATTCTTAACTGGGGCGTTAGAGAAATTTGGTGTTGGGGTACAAGTGATTCGAGTGGGTAAGTTTAAAGCCGCCGTAGAACCATTAATCCGCAAAAACCTGAGTCCTGAAAATCGGCAGCAGACGCAGAAATTATTAAATGATGTTTGGGGAGAGTGGCGCACGGCTGTAGGTCAAAACCGTAAAATTAGCCCCAATCAGTTGCAAGCGATCGCTGACAGTCAAGGTTACTTACTGGCAGAAACAGCCCAAAAACAAGGTTTGGTAGATAAAGTAGACTATTTCGATCGCGTCTTGGCACAGTTAAAGCAGCTAACTGGCGAGGAAAAAGAAAATAAAACTTTCCGCCAAATTAGCTTGAGTGCATATGCTGGAGTTTCTGGTAAATCTTTGGGTGTAGAACGCAATTCCGAGAATAAAGTAGCGATCGTCTATGCCGACGGCGATATAGTTGACGGTCAAGGAGAGACGGGACAAGTAGGAGGCGATCGCTTTGCCCGTATCTTCCGTCAACTGCGACAGAATCAAGATGTCAAAGCTGTTGTCTTGCGGGTAAATAGTCCTGGTGGAAGCGCCACAGCATCAGAAATCATTCAACGCGAGATCCGCCTGACACGGGAAGTTAAACCAGTTGTTGTTTCTATGGGCGATGTTGCTGCTTCTGGTGGCTACTGGATCGTCACTGATGCCAACCGCATTTTTGCCGAACCGAATACAATTACGGGTTCTATTGGCGTATTTGGGCTGCTGCCAAATTTCCAAAAGCTAGCAAATAACAACGGCGTGACCTGGGATGTAGTTAAAACTGGGAAGTTTGCCGACAGTCAAACTGTTTCTCGTCCTAAATCTGCGGCAGAATTGGCAGTCTACCAAGGTGCGGTCGATCGCATCTATAACTTATTCCTATCAAAAGTCGTTCAGGGGCGCAAGCTACCGCAACAGAAAGTAGAAGAAATTGCCCAAGGTAGAGTTTGGTCTGGTGTCAGTGCCAAACAGATCGGGTTAGTCGATGAGATTGGTGGGTTAGATGCGGCAATTGACTACGCCACGAAGCAAGCAAAATTGGGTGACGACTGGGAAGTAGCAGAATATCCCGAAACCCGTTCTTTAGAAGAACGCTTATTTGGGCGAGTATCGGATGGTGTAAGGGTTGCGTTGGGCAAATCTGCCGCAGACCAACTAGCACTACCAGCGCCGATCGCATCTGAAGTTGCTAAAATGCACGATGAGATCGCCATTCTGCAAGCAATGAACGATCCTTTAGGAGTATACGCCCGTTTGCCTTTCAATTTGACAATTGAGTGAGTAGTGAGTAGTGAGTAGTGAGTAGTGAGTGGTTAACTTCTGTCTCCTGTTTTCACTGACAACTGACAACTGATAACTGATAACTGATAACTGATAACTGACAACTGATAACTGACAACTGACTTGAGGTTAAAGCATGAATTTTGGTGGACTGATTTCTCCAGCACCAGTATTTGACGCGATCGCCTGGTTCGAGCCGATCCGTATCGGTAACACCTCTCTACTTGCCACTGCATCAGCAGATAACGCCTCCTTTATATTCGCTGGTATTCTAGCTAGTTTGGTTGTCATTTACCTAGCTAGTACCATCGGTGGGGAAGTTTGTGCGCGGCTGAATTTACCACCAGTTTTAGGGCAACTTATTGGCGGCTTGGTGGTGGGGATTTCGGCTTTGCATTTGTTGGTATTTCCCGAAGGTGGCGGCGACGGTTCTAATTCTCTGTTGATGACTTTTCTAGAAACTACGGCGGGATTAAGTGTAGATGGAGTTACGACAGTATTTCAAATCGACAGCGAAGTGATTTCCGTTCTGTCGGAAATTGGTGTCGTAATTTTACTATTTGAAATTGGGTTAGAGTCCAATTTACAAGAATTGTTGCGCGTTGGCACTCAAGCTACAATCGTGGCGATCGTGGGAGTGGTGACACCGTTTCTATTCGGCACTTTAGGCTTAATTGCCTTATTCCACGTCTCCACCGTACCAGCTGTTTTTGCAGGTGCGGCTTTGACGGCAACTAGCATCGGTATTACTGCTAAAGTTTTGGCAGAACTCAACTATCTCAACCGTTCGGAAGGACAAATTATCATCGGTGCGGCGGTGCTAGATGATGTTTTGGGTATCATCGTGCTAGCAGTAGTCGCTAGCCTTGCCAAAACTGGAGAAGTCGAACTGACAAATATTATCTATTTAATTGTCAGTTCAGTTGTGTTTTTGGTGGGAGCAATTTTAATCGGGCGTTGGCTGAATCCCTATTTTGTTCAGTTAGTAGATACTCTCAAAACTCGCGGTCAATTATTAATTCCAGCACTGATTTTTGCTTTTGCTTTGTCTTACATTGCTACTGTCATCAAGTTAGAAGCAATTTTGGGTGCTTTTACTGCTGGGTTAGTGTTAGCAGAAACGCAGAAATGCCGCGAATTAAAAAATCAGGTCGTACCGATCGCAGATATTCTCGTACCAATTTTCTTTGTTGTCGTTAGTGCCAAAACAAATATTGGTGTTTTAAACCCAGCCGTACCAGCAAATCGGGAAGGGCTAATTATGGCAAGCTTCCTAATTGTAGTGGCAATTCTGGGTAAAGTCGTGACTGGCTTCACCGTATTCGGACAAGAAAAAATCAATCGTTTAGCGATCGGTGTGGGAATGATTCCTAGAGGTGAAGTAGGACTTGTCTTTGCTGGGATTGGTTCTGCTACTGGGGCGTTATCACCTGCCTTAGATGCAGCAATTATTGTCATGGTAATTGTCACCACATTTATTGCCCCGCCTTTGCTGCAAATTGTGTTTCAAAGAGCAAAAGAACAGGATTTAGCACAACCAGAAGCGATCGCACCATCGCCAAAGCCTTAATAATAGAATGTAGAGACGTTACGTGTAACATCTCTACATTTCGATCGCGTTTCAATTAATCGCGTTTCAACAATCCAAACATCGGTGCAAGAATTGCCCCAAATACGAACCCGCCAGCGTGCGCCCAATAAGCTACACCACCGCTTTCCATACCAATATTACTAGGAACTTGTAAACTGGCAATTCCATATAAAGCTTGTTGAACGAACCACAATCCTAGGAAAAAAATTGCTGGAATTTGTAAGGTGGTAACGAAAAAGCCTAGGAAGACTAAAGTTAATACTCTTGCTTGAGGATAGCGCAAAATATACGCACCCATTACCCCCGCGATCGCCCCACTAGCACCCAAAGAAGGAATAGTTGAATTTGGCGAGAAAAACCATTGAGATAACGCCGCTAAAACTCCACAAGTAAGATAAAATATCAAAAATTTTATATGCCCCAATCGGTCTTCTACGTTATTACCAAAAATCCATAAAAACAGCATATTTCCAGCAATGTGCAGAAAACCACCATGCAAAAATTGAGATGTTATTAGCGTCATCCACTCTGGTAATTGCTGCGGTGTCGGTATAGGACATCTACCGACTACATTGCCTGATAACTGGCAAGGCACAACGGCAGCTGAATAAAAAAATTCTTGTAGTTGTTGTTGATTCAGAGTTAATTGGTAAAGAAAAATACCAATATTTGCACCGATTAATCCATAGGTAATATAAGGTGTAATTGACGTAGGAACATCATCGCGCAAAGGGAACACGGCATTTTTCCTTATCGTGAAACTGCTAGTCAAAATTCTAACTTAGTATTTTCTACCACAACTAAGGAAGTCAAAGGGCAAAAGTCAAAAGTCATTTGGTAATGGGTAATGGGTAATGGGTAATGGGTAATGGGTAATGGGTAATGGGTAATAGTTAGTCGGAAGTTGCGTAATTAACTACTCACTACTCACTACTCACTACTCACTGCTCACTACAAGAAAATTACTCCTAAAGGTAGAGCAAAAATTAAACTAAACTACATGAAAGAAAGAGGAATTCAAAATTTTATTCTGTATAGAATGATGCCAAAATAGCATGAATTTGGAAAAGATTATGTCTGAAGAAGAAAAAAACACATCATCAGCTTCCGGCGGCTACCAAACTCCCGTTGAGGAAGACATCCGCAAAACTGGTAATACGGCTCAAACCGATGCTAAACCTTCTGCTGTACCGGAATCTGGTAGCAGCGACCAAATTGTCGAAGGCGGTGGCAACCAAGGCACTGAAAAGCGTTAGCATTTAACAGTTATCAGTTATCAGTTATCAGTGAGTTAGGCGAGAGGCATTTTTCTCCCACTCCCCCTTGTATTCCTTGTCCCATTGTCCTTCCCTAGCCATAGACCTTAGCCCCTCATTATGGACACAATAGAAGGCATTAGCATCGGTATTGCTCTTAGTGCTGCTTGTGGCTTTCGGATTTTTATTCCACCCCTAGTCATGAGTGTTGCCGCTATTTTTGGACATTTGCCACTAGCGTCAGGATTTGCTTGGATAGGGACTTATCCCGCACTGATAGCTTTTGCTGTGGCGACGGTGGTGGAAGTGGGGGCTTACTATATTCCTTTAGTAGACCATTTACTAGATACCATTGCTACCCCAACTGCGATCGCAATTGGTACTGTCATCACTGCTGCTTTTCTACCCGATACCGATCCTTTACTAAAATGGACTTTAGCCGCGATCGCGGGCGGTGGTACAGCTGGTACAATTCAGGGCTTGACGGGAATTGCTCGCTTATCTTCTACTGCACTAACAATCGGACTTGGTAACTCAGTAGTAGCAACGATTGAATCTTGCGGTGCGTTTGTCTTGTCAATCTTGGCAATTGTATTACCTTTCTTAGCAATTAGCCTATCTGTTGTTTTAATTACAGTTAGTGCGAGTAAACTAATTCAAGTTTTTTACAGTAGAAAACAGATTGAATAATTACCAATTACCAATTACCAATTACCAATTGCATGAGATGCAAAAGTTTCGCGATCGCCCTTTTCCTTTTCACGAGTTTTGCTTTGCCAGTTAAAGCGCAAACTCAACCATCTGAATCAAGTCCGTCAAGTTCCCCTAATCAAACAACGCCTGCACTGAATCAAGTTGCCGAAGCTTGCATTCAAAATCGAGCTGAAACGATACCAACTCCTTTTACTGATGTACCGCAAAATCATTGGGCTTTTAAGGCAGTAATGACCATGCATTATTGTGGAGCTTTTCGTCAAGCTGCATCTCCAGAACTATTTCAACAAACAACACCGATACCAGCTCGGCAGCCTGATACCAATTCTCCGTAGATCTGCACTAAATTCGACCCCCCTGTAGTCCCCCCTTACTAAGGGGGGACGCTGAAGGCGGGGATAAAAATAATGCAGTTTCACACAGAAACGGTATGAGTAAATTAAGCGTTCGTAGGGACAGGTTCACCCAATATCTGTGCCGAGCGACATTTCAGATAAACCCGCCCGTACAACAGTCAAAAAGATGTTTTGTTTAAGGTAGGGTCGCTCGTTCTTTCGTTGAGTTGGTGTAGTTCTTGATTTAATTCTCGCTGCCGTTGAATTAAAGTTTCAAAATCTTCTTTTGTGGCTAAATTAGAATTGCGCTCGCGAATTTGTCTGTCAATTCGCTCTAAACAAGCGTTTAATCCGGCTGCAAACTCGTAGCGTGTTATAGAGCGATCGCCTTGGAAAGTTCCATCAGGATAACCAGACAAACAACCTATAGGAGTACTATTATTTTTAGGAAAAGCAGGAGTTTGTGCCGCTGTTTTGAAGGTAGATAAGCCCATTGTCACAAAAACTACGATCGCTATACGAGCAAATGAATTGAGCGATCGCAACCGTGGAAAATCTGGCAACATTGGTAATTAGCTCATTTCTCTATCTTTTACATCCTAGCTAACATGAGGATTAGCAACCAATTTTTTTACCCCAATTTTTTCTACCATGTAGAGATATTACATGTAAAGTCTCTACACATGTAATATCTCTATATCCAGAACCAGGTGGAGAATTAGCATGAAGGTATACGAAATTCAGAATTCCTTCGGTTTAGACTCTCTTACTATTGCAGAACGTCCAGAACCTAATCCCAGCTACGGACAAGTATTAATTAAAGTACGGGCAGTATCCCTAAATTACCGCGATCTTATGGTGGTTAAAGGACTGTACAATCCCAACATACCTCTACCTTTGATTCCCTTTTCTGACGGCGCAGGAGAAGTGGTAGCAGTAGGAGAAGGAGTAACGCGGGTAAAAGTAGGCGATCGCGTAGCGGGTATTTTCTTTCAAGACTGGATCGCCGGACAATTAACCACAGCAAAAACTCACTCTGCATTGGGTGGTGCTATAGATGGAATGCTGGCAGAATACGTAGTGTTGCACGAAAATGGCTTGGTACACGTCCCAGCACACCTGACAGATGCAGAAGCAGCTACATTACCCTGCGCCGCCGTCACCGCTTGGAATGCCTTATTTCACTCCGGTAGTCTCAAAGCTGGCGAGACAATACTCGTACAAGGTACGGGCGGAGTTTCTATTTTTGCCCTTCAGTTTGCCAAAATTGCTGGAGCGCGAATTATTGCTACCTCCAGCAATGACGAAAAGTTAGAGAAAGTCAAGCAATTAGGCGCTTCAGACACAATTAATTACAAACAAAATCCTCAATGGGGTAAAACCGCCAGAGAACTAGCTGGCGTTGAGGGTGTAGATTTGATTGTAGAAGTCGGCGGAGCGGGAACTTTAAACGAATCTTTGCAGGCTGTACGTATAGGAGGACAAATTAGTTTAATCGGCGTTCTCAGCGGTGTGAGTGGCGAAATTAGCACGGTATCAATATTAATGAAAAGCGTGCGCGTACAGGGAATTTACGTTGGTTCGCGAGAAATGTTTGAAGCCATGAATCAAGCAATGACACTGCACCAAATTAAACCAGTCATCGATCGCACCTTTCCTTTTTCCGAAGCCAGGGAAGCCCTGAAATATATGGAAAGTGGCTCTCATTTTGGCAAAATATGCATTCAGATGTGAATTGGTAATTGGTAGTTGGTCAATCGCTCACTACTCACTACTCACTACTCACTACTCACTTTTCTAGCTATGGATCTTCAACTAACTGACAAAATCGCCCTAATTAGTGGTTCTACTGCTGGAATTGGTTTGGCGATCGCCACGATTTTAGCCCAAGAGGGTGCAACTGTTGCGATCAATGGCAGGAAACCAGAACGAGTTGGTAGTGCTATGGACAAAATTAAGCAGATTTGTCCTGATGCGAAATTACAAGGAGTAACGGCAGATCTTTCTACCGCTGTTGGTGCTGAGTTAACGTTTCAGCAAGTGCCAGTGGTAGATATTTTGGTCAATAATTTAGGAATTTACCAAGTTAAGGAGTTTGGCGAGATTACAGATAGTGATTGGATGGACATAATAGAAACTAATGTCATGAGTGGCGTGCGATTATCGCGGCATTACTTACCGCTGATGCTGCAACAGGATTGGGGACGAATTCTTTTTATCTCCAGCGAGTCTGCTGTAAATATTCCCGCCGAAATGATTCACTACGGTGTCACCAAAACCGCTCAACTTGGTCTAGCGCGGGGAATGGCAGAAACTACAGTTGGTAGTAGCGTCACGGTAAATTCTATCCTAGCTGGTCCCACAAAATCTGAAGGTGTGGAAACTTTCGTGCAAGACATGGCGCAGTCTCAAGGTATCGATCCTAGTCAGGTAGAAAAAGAGTTTTTCGAGAATACTCGCCCCTCGTCCTTAATTCAACGCTTTGCTACGCCAGAGGAAGTTGCAGCTTTAGTGGCTTTCGTAGCTAGTCCCCTCGCTTCAGCCATCAACGGTGCAGCTTTGCGGGTTGAGGGAGGCGTGGTGCGATCAATTGTTTAAATAGTAGGGGCGCACAGCTGTGCGCCCCTACAGAGCGTGTATTTTATGCAATCGAAAACGGCAATGACATAGGATGTAGGGTGTGGTGAATTCAGGAACAAATGCTAATGGAACCCATGACTGCTAAAGTCGGCACTCGGACTGAAACCGATAGTATGGGGACGATTGAAGTACCAAACGATCGCTATTGGGGCGCACAAACCCAGCGATCGCTACTTTACTTCGCCATTGGCAACGATACAATGCCACGGGAAATGATTCGGGCGATCGGGATTTTGAAACAAGCGGCGGCGGCTGTCAACCAAGAGTTAGGACAATTATCGGAAGATAAAGCAAGTTTAATCGTTAAAGCTGCGGAAGAGGTAATTTCTGGCAAGCTCGACGACCATTTCCCGTTACGGATTTGGCAGACGGGGAGCGGTACTCAAACTAATATGAATGCAAATGAAGTTATTGCTAATCGGGCGATTCAACTGGCTGGGGGAGTTTTGGGCAGTAAAAAGCCAATTCATCCCAACGACCACGTAAATATGTCCCAATCTTCTAACGATACGTTTCCCACAGCGATGCATATTGCCGCAGTCGAGGAGATTCATCATCGATTGCTGCCAAGTGTCAAGCAATTGCGGGATACATTAGCGGCTAAGTCTGAGGAATTTCAAGAAATTGTCAAAATCGGTCGCACTCATTTAATGGATGCCGTACCTTTGACTTTAGGACAAGAATTTTCTGGCTATATTGCTCAATTAGATAAAGATTTAGTCCGGATTCAAGCCACCTTACCAGATTTATATGAGTTGGCGATTGGGGGTACAGCAGTGGGTACGGGGTTGAATACGCATCATGAATTTGCCGATCGCGTGGCGGCGAAAATTGCCGATCGCACCCAATTACCTTTTGTGTCTGCATCAAATAAGTTTGCAGCTTTAGCGGCTCACGATGCGATCGTCGCTGCTAGCGGAACGCTGAAAACCCTAGCGACTTCGTTAATGAAAATAGCTAACGATCTACGCTGGTTGGGTTCTGGGCCTCGTTGTGGCTTGGCTGAGCTAATTTTACCTGCGAACGAGCCAGGCTCGTCAATTATGCCAGGAAAAGTTAACCCGACTCAATGCGAAGCCATGACGATGGTATGCGTACAGGTGATGGGAAACGACACCGCGATCGCAATTGCCGGATCTCAAGGCAATTTTGAGCTAAATGTATTCAAACCCCTAATGATTCATAACTTACTGCACTCCATCCGTTTGTTAGCGGATGCTTGCGCGTCATTTACCGAGCATTTAGTTGTTGGCATCCAACCCAATCGAGAACAAATTCAGCATTTTCTCACTAACTCTTTGATGTTGGTGACAGCATTAAACCCGCATATCGGTTACGATCGCGCTGCTGCTGTGGCTAAAAAAGCTTACACCGAGCGCACAACGCTGCGTCAAGCTTGTGTCGAGTTAGGCTACCTCACCGAAGCAGAATTCGATCGCCTCGTCCGACCGGAGAAAATGGTTTAGTCAGTTATCAGTTTCAGTTATTGTAGGGGCAAGTTTAGCGAATAGATGGACAACTGAGGCAGTAAATCTTTGGTCAAAACCTGCCCCTACAGGAGTCAGTTACCCATTACCCATTACCAATTTTCCCGTATATCTACCGAACGTTAAATCAGGGCAGTATTAATCTAGAAAAAGTTTCCGCAAAAATGCTCTGGGAGGAAAAGTGAGAGTAGGTTAATTTTTTCTTTATATTTTTGTTGCTTGATTCTAGTCGAAATGCCAATTTTCAGCACTACGGGTAGGCATGTAGCAAAAATTGTTTTAGTATTCTGTAACACCCAATCTCAAGCACAAGGCTAGCTACGATGAAGTGGCAAAATCAAACTCCAATAGTCGCCAAGTTTTTTAATTTAGATATTAATTTAAATATTAGCTGGAACATGGCGATCGCCCCAGCCATTACACTAGCATTAGGAGTAGGCTTAGCATTAGCCGCAAACGCTGCCGAAACAATACCCACAGCAGAAAAAACAACAATTCTCAACTCAGAATTCCAAATTTCCAATTCTAGTTTTACTCCCCGCGAACTTGAATTTCGCGCTCCCTCCTCACCAACACCAGCTAATCCTGCACCAGTTCAATCTGTACCAGTTAGTCCCGTACCTGCGGCTCGTGCTACCAGTTATCTAGTTTATGTAAATAATCCCAATGCATTGACACTACAACGCATAAAACAATTTGAGCCATCGGCATTCGTGCGCCAGTACCAGCAAAGAAACGTGATTCAGGCAGGAATATTTCAACAAACTGCTAACGCGCAAAAGTTGGCGACTGCGTTAGAATCTCAAGGCATTGATGCACGAATTGTCAATTTGAAAACTGGAGAAGATACAGATTTTACCAGTAAATTTTATTTTGTCGTCATCCCTGGTAAGCAAGATAAATTAGGGGCGATCGAACAGCGGATACAACAGTTGAGAATGGGAATGCCAATTAGAATCAGCCAGCGTCAAGAACCACGGACTCACGTTAGGGTGGGACCGTTTTTGGCAAAAGAACAAGCAGAAAATTGGCGGCGCTACTTACGGTCTTCAGGACTGAGAAAGGCACGAGTTTATTACGGACAGTAGACACTTACGACTTTGCTTGAATCATGTACTCTTCTATAGTTCTGATTCGATCCCAGTCGATTGTCGCCACCCAAAGTTTCTCTGCTTCAGAGTACTGCACTGCTCCGTCAACTTTTAATTCTTCACTGTAGAGCGTCAATATTTGACCGTTCTTTAACTCAATTTGCTGACGAGACAAATCTTCAATTGTGCCAATACAATTTAGACGTAACCGCCCTTGGGCATCCGCATTATGAAAGTCTGCAAAAATTCTCGGACGGTTCATAAAGTTGCTCTGATTAAAACTGCTGTGATGGATTCGGAATCGTTGGGGTCAAGAGGTTACTAATTGCCTTTGGAGTTAAGCCCGTCAAAGTGGCATGATTTAGACTTCTTCCAGAGGTGCAGATGACATCTCCACCTATTTTGCGAACTTCGCCAACGCTTGTAACACCCACCTGCCCGTGCAGAATAGTTGTTGCCAACTCTGCTACTGATAATCCTACTCCACATTCAACTGAAATCCCAGTTACCCCACTGGGATGAGTTCCGATTCCTCGTTAAGCCTATTGCCTCAAGTCGTATAACTCAAGCATTAAGCTGTAAATTGATAAGGCTGGTAGTCTAGATAGAGTAAGCTTTGGATTTGAGCTTTGCTACCAGATCGGTCTAGACGCAAACAAATCGAGCAAGTTGTAGTTACAGCGGAGCAAATGCGCCAGATTGAGGCGCGGATATTTGCTGCGGGAATGCCTGTAGCGGCTTTGATGGAAAAGGTAGGGGGATCGATCGCCCGCAGAGTACAAGCATTATATCCCTATCCCCAGGTAAGGCGAGTCGGGGTACTGGTGGGACCAGGACATAATGGTGGTGATGCGTTGGTAGTGGCGCGAGAGTTGCATTTTCAAGGCTATGAAATTTTAATTTACCGTCCGGTCGCCAAATTAAAAGAATTAACCAGCCAACACGCACAGTATGCTGAGAGTTTAGGTATTCCCCATGTTGAGGCGATCGCTCCCTTACAAGATTGTGACTTGCTAATCGATGGCTTGTTTGGCTTTGGTATGGAACGTCAAATTACCGATTCAATAGCCGCAGCAATTCACCAGATCGAACGATGGTCTGCACCTATTGTCAGTATCGACCTACCTTCTGGGTTACATACAGATACAGGGGAAGTTTTAGGAACGGCAATTAAGGCGACGCGAACTTTTTGTTTGGGATTGTGGAAACAAGGTTTGTTACAAGACCAAGCATTAGAGTACGTCGGTATGCCAGAACTAATTGATTTTGACATTCCTTTAGCAGACATACAGGCTGTTTTGGCAGATACGCCCAAAGTTAAGCGCATTACAAGCGATTTGGCGATCGCCACTCTTCCCCTGACTCGTCCGCCTGTCACCCACAAGTACAAACAAGGACATTTATTAATTATCTGCGGTTCGCGGCGCTATGCTGGCGGTGCATTATTAACAGCTTTGGGTGCGCGGGCGAGTGGTGTCGGAATGCTATCTATTGCCGTGCCTGAGTCGATTAAACCCTTGCTAAACGCACAACTCCCAGAAGCGTTAGTCGTAGGTTGCCCCGAAACTGAAAACGGCGCGATCGCCCATTTAAATCTACCAGAAGGGACAGATCTAGACTCGTTTCAAACGATCGCCTGCGGGCCTGGTTTGACTTTAGAAGCTACGCCAATCGTACAAGCAGTGTTGAGTAGCGATCGCCCCTTAGTTTTAGATGCCGATGGTTTGAATATTCTTGCCATTTTGGGGATTCAAAAGTTATCGCAACGCCTAGCGCCAACCGTCCTCACACCCCATACCGGAGAATTTAAACGCCTATTTCCCGATGCCCCTAACCCGATGCAAGACCGCATCAGTGCAGCACGCACGGCAGCGCAGGCATGTAGAGCAATAGTACTACTCAAAGGAGCGAGAACGGCGATCGCCACTCCATCTGGTCATGTTTGGATCGTACCTGAGAGTACGCCTGCTTTGGCACGGGGCGGCAGTGGAGATGTTTTAACCGGATTACTGGGGGGACTGCTCGCCCAAGCGACAGCAAACCATATCTCTGTAGATGCGATCGTGGCGACTGCGGCTTGGTGGCACTCCCAAGCTGGGATTTTAGCCGATCGAGAAAGAACTCAAATGGGCGTAGATGCATTTACTTTGACGCAGTATTTGATTCCAGTTTTGCGTCAAAAACCATACCTTGTAGGGGAAGAAAATCCCTAACTCAAATGGCAAGCTGAGAGAAATTAGCCCACAGCAGGAAATTCTACAGGCAAAATCTCAGCAGCAATTATGGTAGATCGGGAAATAATTCAGCTAAGTCAAGCCCTAAGTGCCACCTACGATTTGCGGGTGGTTTTCCTCTCGCTCGCGATCGCTATTTTTGGCGCTTGCACGGCGTTAGATTCGGTCGGGCAAGTGCTGTATGCGCGGGGTATAACACGGAAATTCTGGACGATAGGCGGCGCGATCGCTTTTGGGATTAGTATTTGGGCGATGCATTTCGTCGCCATGTTAGCTTATCAATTGCCAATTCCCATAGCTTATAACTTTACGTTCGTTTTACTTTCGATGGTAGTAGCGATCGCATTTGCTGGCGTGGGGTTGTTTCTGATCGCGCGGCTGCCACTGGGATGGCTGTTACTGTTTTCTGGAAGCTTCTTTGTCGGGCTTGCCACTATCGGTATGCACTACACGGCTATGCAAGGAATGCTAGTCGCAGCAGAGCCAGTGTACGATCTACGGTTCGTTACTTTATCTAACTTCTGTGCTGTTGGTCTATCTTTTTGTGCTTTATGGCTGACATTCCACCCAACTGCCAAAATTATCGTACCATCTGAGGGTTTACGCAAGTTTGGGGCTGCCATACTCGCGGGAACTGGCATTAATGGGATGCACTATCTGGCGATGGCAGGAGTCGATTACTACCCTAGTGTCAAAAAATTAAGCACGCTCTCTTCTGGCATTGATAATTACGTACTAGCAATTACGATTGGTGTGGCGGCTTTAGCGATTCTGTGGTTAGGTGGCTTGGCTTCTTTTTTCGGTCAACAACTCAGAGCCGAACACGCTAGAGCCGAAGCATTACAAGAGAGTGAAGAGCGATATCAAGCTCTTTTCGAGCTGGCTCCCGATGCTTATCTTTCTATTACTCCTGATGGGACGATCGCTTCGGCAAATCAGTTTAGTGCCGATTATTTAGGTTATAGCAAAGAAGAACTTATCGGCAGTTCGGCTTGGAGGACAGTATACGAACCCGATCTGCCTTGGGTACGGCAGTGGATTGATAGTATGTTTCGCGACAAAGTAACAATCGGCGAAACGGAACTGAGGAAAGTGCGTAAAGATGGCTCAGTATTTTGGATTCGCGAACGGAGCAAATTGATCTTAGATGCAGCCGGAACGCCTGTAGGACTAAATATGATTTGTCGCGACATTACCCAATTGAAACAAGCAGAAGAACAACTGCGGCAGAATGCATTTCGCGATCCGCTCACGGGTTTACCCAATCGCGTACTATTTATGGATCGTTTGCAATTGGCGATCGAGCATCACAAACGGCATCCAGAAGATTTTTTTGCCGTCCTGTTTTTAGATTTAAACCGCTTTAAGGTGATTAACGATAGCTTAGGGCATTTACTCGGCGATCGCTTACTGGTAGCAATTGGCGATCGCCTCCAAGAGTGCCTGCGTCCTACAGATACCGTAGCGCGGTTGGGAGGAGACGAGTTTACAATTCTGATTGAAGATGTTGCCGATGTCAGCGATGCGATTCGCGTTGCCGAACGAGTTAATACTGCCCTTGCCTCCCCATTTGATTTAGACGGACAAGAAATATTCACCGCCGCCAGCATTGGTATTGCTTTAAGTAACACTGGCTATGAAAACTCTGAAGAAGTATTGCGGGATGCTGACATTGCCATGTATCGCGCCAAAAGCCAAGGAACGGCAGGCTATCGCATATTTAACCCCGAAATGCACGCTAGAGCAGTGGCGCTGTTGCAATTGGAAACCGATCTGAGAAATGCGCTGGAACGGCAAGAATTTCTGTTGTACTATCAACCAATTGTTTCGCTAGAGACAAATAAGATTGTCGGCTTTGAGGCACTCATCCGCTGGCAGCATCCTCGTTACGGTTTGCAAACTCCCTGTCAGTTTATCCAAGTCGCAGAGGAAGCGGGATTGATTAGTCGGATTTGTCAGTGGGTACTTTACACTGCTTGCTCTAGGTTGGCGCAATGGCAAAGACAATTTCCCGCGATCGCTCCTTTAACAATGAGTGTCAATATTGCTGGCAAACAGTTCAATCAACCCCAACTGGGGCAGCAGGTACAGCAAGTTTTACAAGATACAAGTTTAAGTGCTGATAGTTTACACTTAGAGATTACCGAAGGTGCAATTATGGACGGAGCTGATGGCGCAGCCGAGATCCTCTTGCAACTGAGAAATTTAGGCGTACAATTATGGATCGATGATTTCGGCACGGGATATTCATCCCTAGGGCGACTCTACCACTTTCCAATTCACGGTTTAAAGATCGATCGCTCCTTTGTGTCACAAATTGAGAACGCAGACAATGCACCAATAGTAGAAACAATCCTTACCCTCGCTCGCCAGATTCAACTAGAAGTAACGGCAGAAGGAATAGAAACAGCAAATCAACTCGCCCGACTGCAAACTTTACAGTGCGAATACGGGCAAGGACACTTTTTTTCTCCTGCAATTGATGAGGAAGCAGCAACAGCTTTACTGAATCAGGGAGTAGGGAGTGGGGAGTAGAGAAGAACTTGCCAACTACCCATTACCCATTACCAACTACTTACTAATACTGAAACTCTCAATTCTGGCATAGGCGATCGCTCAATTACTAAATTTTTATCAGTATTTGTAGCTTGTATTATTTATTTACATTTGCATATTAATACTTAACGATTGGGGGTTGCCGATTAAGAATATCTTAATTTCAGTAATTTTTCTGACCCAGAAAATGTGCGGATAAATTATGTTTGATTCATCTACTTCATGAAAATTTTTTGAACTTAAACGGAACATGCTGACTGGAAAGCGACTCACATACACACTTCTCTCTACTGCCACACTTTTCTTTTCCACATTGGTTAGAGCTGAGGCAAACACCAATGCATATCCGGCACAAGTCGTACAAACTTTTATGCAGGAATGCACGGAAAAAAGCGGCAAAAAACAAGTTTGTGCCTGTGTCCTCGATCGCATTCAAGATGAATACGATCTCGAACAATTCTCTAAACTAGAACAAAAGTACAGATCGACTGGCAAAATCCCCAAAGAAGTTAAAAAATTCATGTTTGGTTGCGTTGCCAGCAATTTTGCGAATAATAACTAGTTATTAGTTATTAGTTATTAGTTATTTGTCATTTGTAGGGCTACTAATAACTAATAAATCATTGGTCATTTGTCAATAGATATTTGTACGTACCAATGACGAATGACGAATGACTAATGACAACCCATTACGCCGATAACTTCACTAAGTTTGAGTCGTAACCACAGAGCGATCGCCTGACGGTGCGTAATAATTACCATTTTCATCAATTCCCCCCTCAAGTAGCGTCTCGCCAGTAATTAACCTGGCTCCTCGCTTGCGGGTAAAGTAGTTCCAACCCCACTGAAAAATTACTACCAACTTATTGTCAAATTCAATTAGGTAGTAAATATGAACGAACAGCCAAATCAGCCAAGCAAAAATTCCAGAAAACTTGACAAAACGCAGATCTACCACTGCGGCATTGCGTCCGATCACTGCTAGGCTGGCGATATCAACGTAACGGAAAGGCATTACAGCTTGTCCCTGAAGCCTGCGTTGGATCGATTCTGCTACATATTGCCCTTCTTGCATGGCTACAGGTGCGACTCCTGCAAGGGGTTTGCCATCTTGGTGAGAATAGTTTGCCAAATCTCCAATAACAAACATGTTGGGATAGCCAGGTAGACTCAGATCGGGTTCGACTATAACCCTGCCCGCCCGATCGAGTTGCGCCCCCGTGCGTTGAGCGATCGCTTCTCCTATGGATGAAGCCTTGACACCCGCCGCCCACAAAACCGTTCGCGTGGGAATAAACTCAACACTTTCACCTTGACGGATCGTGACACCATCATCGTTAACGTCCGTCACTAAAGTTTTTGTTTTGATTGTCACTCCCAAACGCTCTAAAGAGTGCGCTGCTTGGGCAGATAATTTTGGATCGTAGGGTGGTAGAATGCGATCCATTCCTTCTATGAGTAAGATTTGGGTTTCTTTGGTGTCAATATTGCGGAAATCGCGTTTTAAAGTACTATAAGCCAACTCCGCGATCGCTCCAGCTAATTCTACTCCTGTCGGTCCGCCACCCGCGATCGCAAATGTCAACCAAGCGCGGCGTTTTGCCGGATCGGTTTCCTTTTCAGCAGCTTCAAAAGCCAGAAAAATCCGCCGCCGCATTTCTAAAGCATCTTCTACAGTTTTAAGTCCTGGTGCGACTTCTGCCCAATTATCGTTACCGAAATAATGGTGACTTACACCAGTAGCGACAATCAAACTATCGTAGGTTAATTCCCCATTACGCAAAATTATTTTTTGCTGTTGAGGATCGAGATCGATGACTTCGCCCATCAACACTCTAGTATTTTTTTGCCGATTCAAAATCGCCCGCAATGGCGACGAAATATCGGCTGGGGATAAAGTTCCCGTAGCCACCTGATACAACAGGGGTTGAAACAGATGAAAATTCCGCTTATCTACCAAAGTGACATCAAACCCACTTTTGCCTAATGCTTTGGCTGCATACAGTCCAGCAAAACCGCCACCAACAATGACAACTTGATGAGGAGGATTTTTTAGAGATGTTTTCATAGGTTCTACCATAAGTTAGATGCCCAATTTTTAGATACTTTTACCGTCTACGAACTTTACTGCTTCATTAAGCAAAGATCTGCATCTTTGCCAATACTTGCTTCACAGATTTTAATCTCAGATTACTGCGATCGCCACTTTTTAGACGTAGCGACAGTTACCAGTTGTCAGTTGTTAGTAGAAAGTGAGTAGTGAGTAGTGAGTAGTGAGTAGTGAGTCGTTGCCAATGACCCATTACCCATTACCCATTACCCATTACCCATTACCCACACCCTGTTAATATACGTAAAGAAACTGAGCGGGTAAATAACACATGCGGGTTGCGATTGTCGGTGCGGGGCTAGCGGGGCTAGCCACTGCCGTCACATTGGCGGATGCTGGTTGGGAAGTTGAAATCTACGAGTCTCGCCCCTTTGTAGGCGGAAAAGTCGGGAGTTGGGTAGATCCCGATGGCAACCATGTCGAGATGGGGTTACACGTCTTTTTTGGCAATTACTACCAACTATTTGAATTGATGAAGCAGGTGGGGGCGTTTGAACACCTGCTGCCCAAAGAACACGTCCATAATTTTATTAATAAGGGCGGACGCAAGGGAGCGTTAGATTTTCGCTTTCTTACAGGTGCGCCGTTTAATGGCTTAAAAGCTTTTTTCACTACTTCACAGCTATCCCTACAGGATAAAGTCCAAAATGCGATCGCCCTCGGTACTAGCCCCATCGTGAGGGGTTTAGTCGATTTTGAGGGAGCGATGAAAACGATCCGCAGCCTCGACAACATCAGTTTTGCCGACTGGTTCCGCCGCCAGGGTGGTAGTAACGGCAGTATTCAGCGGATGTGGAACCCAATTGCCTATGCTTTGGGCTTTATCGACTGCGAACATATTTCTGCTCGTTGTATGTTGACAATTTTCCAAATGTTTGCCGCCAGAAGCGAGGCTTCGGTGTTGCGGATGTTGGAAGGTTCGCCAGATGAATTTTTGCACAAACCGATCGTCAAGTATTTAGAGGACAGGCAGGTAAAAATTCACATGCGGCGGCGAGTTAGAGAAATTCAGTTTGCTGAAGATAGGGGCGAAACCCGCGTCACGGGTATAGTTGTTGCCAATGGTGAGGCAGAAGAAACAATCATTGCTGATGCTTATGTCTGTGCTTGCGATGTACCAGGAATTCAACGGCTCTTACCTTCAGCATGGCGGCAATGGTCGCAATTTGATAACATCTATAAGTTAGAAGCAGTCCCAGTCGCAACTGTGCAGTTGCGGTTCGATGGCTGGGTGACAGAAATGCAAGATGCCCAGAAACGCCAACAGTTACAGCAAGCAGCCGGAATCGATAATTTGCTGTATACGCCGGATGCTGACTTTTCTTGTTTTGCAGATCTGGCTTTAACTAGCCCTACAGATTATTACCGCCAGGGACAGGGTTCTTTAATGCAACTGGTGCTGACACCAGGCGATCCTTTTATTAAAGAAAGTAATGAGGCGATCGCCCAACACGTCCTCAAGCAAGTCCACGAACTATTCCCCTCGTCGCGGGAGTTAAATATGACTTGGTATAGCGTTGTCAAATTAGCGCAGTCTCTCTATCGCGAAGCACCAGGGATGGAACCGTATCGCCCTTATCAAACTACGCCAGTAGCAAATTTCTTCCTAGCGGGGAGCTACACCCAGCAAGACTACATCGATAGTATGGAAGGGGCGACGCTTTCGGGGCGATTGGCGGCGAAAGCAATTCTTGCAAGTGAAATAGCTAGTCAGAGTGAGTTGTCGGCTGTATAGGACGTAGGCGCGGTAGTAGCTTCGAGCGATACTGCATAGACACTAAACAACCAGAGGAAAAGTCAATGCCAGATTGGTTAGAGCATAGCGTACAGGTTGAAGTGCCACTTCCCGTTGACCAAGTATGGGAATTGTGGTCGGATCTAGAGCAGATGCCGCGTTGGATGAAATGGATTGAGTCGGTAAAGGTGCTGGAGGATAACCCTGAGTTGTCACGTTGGCATTTGAATACGGGGGGATTGCAGTTTGATTGGCATTCTCGCATCTTGAAGAAAGTGCCAAATCAAATTATTCAATGGGAATCTGTGGATGGTCTGCCAAATCAAGGCGCAATTCGGTTTTACGATCGCCATAACAGTACCATTGTTAAGCTCAGCGTCGCCTATGCCTTTCCTGGTATTTTAGGCAAAATTATGGATAGTCTATTTCTGGGACGTGCAGTTGAATCTACGCTGCAAGCTAACATGGAAAGATTTCGCGATTATGCCCTCCAAGCCCAAGCCAACACGCAAGGAGTTGGGTGTTAGTTGTTGGTTATTGGTCATTTGTCATTTGTTGATGGTTAACGGTTAACGGTTGACGGTTGTTGGTTCCCCTTGTCCCCAATTTCCCGACTCCCGATTCCCGACTCCCTAATTTTATGGCTACAGGTACAATTCAAAACATGTATAGCTATGTTTAGATCGAGTATAAGAACATCTCTGTTGAAGTTCAATCTGCTACAAACGATCGAGTCATTTTCCCTAGCCTCTAGCCCCTAGCCCCTAATTATGTCTCGAACTGCGCCAATTCCTCCTGCGATCGCAAGTCATCCTAAACTTGCTGTTATCCAACGCTTGCGTAAACTGACACGCCTAATGGATAATGCGATCGCAATTCCAGGAACAAAGTTTCGCTTTGGCTTAGACCCCATTTTAGGACTATTACCAGGCGCGGGAGATTTGATCGGTACGGCACTTTCTGCATACATCGTCATAGAAGCCTTACGCTTAGGTCTCCCCAGAGAGACATTGGGGAAAATGGTCGGTAATATTTTGTTAGAAAGCGTAGTCGGTACTGTCCCAGTGGTGGGCGACTGGTTTGATTTTGCTTGGAAAGCTAACGTGAAAAACCTAGAACTCATCGAGACGCACCTAGGTGTCACAGATACCACTAAGCCAGTAAATAAATGGTTAATATTTTTGCTGGTGGTAGGATTCTTAATTATCGGTATAGGTTTAGTAACCCTTAGTGTGCTAGTTTTTAAACTGCTCTTAAATGCAGTGACTAGCTAGTTGAGGTTTCGAGAACAGGAATGAAGGACTGGTGGCAGATAACATTTCCCAAGGGGAGACAAACATTAAAAATTATTGATGCGAATGGCTATCCTGTTTCTATTGCTTATGGAGAGAAAGGCACGGGAAAGCCTCTATTTTTAATTCACGGGATTGGCAGTTGGAGTTATAACTGGCGTTATAGCGTCGAACCCTTATCCAAATACTTTCGCGTTATTTGCTTCGATGCTAAAGGTTACGGATTTTCTGAAAAACCACTGCGGCGGGAAAGACACGATCATCAATTGATCGAACTAGCAAGGATTATTAGTGGCTTGTGCAGCGAACCAGCCATCATCGTAGCAGAGTCGCTGGGTGCATTGGTGAGTTTGGGGCTGGCGCTTGCCTATCCTCAATTAGTTGACAAGCTAATAGTTGTCAACGTCCCAATTTTTCCCGAACGCTTGCCTCACTGGGGAATGTGGTTGCTGGCGCAGTTACCAACAGAAATAGTTAAAGCAATCGACTCTACTCGCGTTCCCTATTTTTTCGCCCCTGCAATGCGAGAACTGATGAGGCTAGAGAGGCGATCGGTATTATTCGATCCATCAGTTTTGACAGAAGAAGACGTATACTGGCTGACCTACCCCTTTGTAGAATTTCCAGGAACGATCGCTAAAGTTGCAGAAGACTTGCAAATTGCAGCAGCAGAAATCGAACACTTGCAAGCAAAAAAACCAAGTTTAATTACTAAAATTCAAAACCACTTACACAAAATAAAATCTCCGACGCTGATTTTATGGGGAAAACAAGATAGTTGGTTTCCTTGTAGCGATGGCGAGAAATTGCGATCGCGCATCCCCAATGCTCAACTCAAAATTCTGCCAAATTGCGGTCACGATGCTTCAGCTGGTGCGAATCAGGCAGTAAACGCGGCAGTGTTAGAGTTTCTTAAGTGAGTGCGAATTGGTAATGGGTAATTGGTAATTGGTAATTGGTAAAAGAGTGGTGCGTGGTAACTACTCACTACGAATCGACTCACTTTCCTGACAACTGACTTTTGACTTCCCAGTGACTCTGCTATACTAATAAAAACGTAGTCGTTATGAGTTTATATACATCTCTTATGACCAATCCTGCTGTTGAGAACTTAGTGATAATTGGCTCTGGACCCGCTGGATACACCGCAGCAATTTATGCGGCGCGCGCGAATCTCAAACCCGTTGTCTTTGAAGGCTTTCAAGCGGGAGGCTTACCTGGCGGACAGTTGATGACAACCACAGAAGTCGAGAACTTTCCTGGTTTTCCAGAAGGAATTACAGGACCGGAACTCATGGATCGGATGAAGGCTCAAGCAGAACGCTGGGGAGCAGAGCTATACACCGAGGATGTAATTGCCGTCGACTTATCGCAGCGTCCGTTTACCGTCCGGTCTGAAGAGCGGGAAATTAAGACAAATAGCATCGTGATTGCGACTGGAGCCACAGCAAAACGCTTAGGATTACCTTGCGAAAACCAATTTTGGAGCCGAGGTATATCAGCTTGTGCGATCTGTGATGGTGCTACCCCGATCTTTCACAGAGCGAAATTAGCCGTGATTGGTGCTGGTGACTCCGCCGCCGAAGAATCGATCTATCTGACCAAATATGGCGACGAAGTACACATGTTGGTGCGGGGTGACAAAATGCGTGCTAGCAAAGCAATGCAAGACCGCGTTTTGAATAATCCCAAAATTACCGTTCACTGGAATACAGAAGCAGTGGATGTATTTGGTAACGAAAAACATATGGAAGGCTTGCTGATCCGTAACAACAAAACAGGCGAAGAAAGCAAGCTAGACGTGCGGGGTTTGTTCTACGCGATCGGTCACAATCCCAATACATCTCTATTTAAAGGTCAACTGGAATTAGATGATGTTGGCTACATCGTTACTAAGCACGGTTCTGTAGAAACCAGTGTTGAAGGAGTATTTGCGGCTGGAGACGTGCAAGACCACGAATATCGTCAAGCGATTACGGCTGCTGGCAGCGGTTGTATGGGAGCAATGCTAGCGGAACGTTGGTTGTCTGTGAATGGATTGATTCAGGAATTCCACCAAAAACCAGAAACTCCCAATAACGAACTGGAGCAGCAAGCGAAGCCAACCGCCACACCAGAAGAATTCGATCTAGCTCAGACGCGACACTATGGTGGTTATGCTTTACGCAAATTATTCCACGATAGCGATCGCCTCCTGATGGTAAAATACGTCTCGCCTGGTTGCGGACCTTGCCACACGCTCAAACCGATTCTAAATAAAGTTGTCGATGAGTTTGACGGCAAAATTCACTTCGTTGAAATCGACATTCAAGCAGACCCCGATATTGCCGAGAACGCCCAAGTCACGGGAACGCCAACTATCCAATTCTTTAAGGATAGAGAGTTACTCAGTGAAACTAAAGGCGTGAAGCAAAAGAGCCAATATCGCCAGTTGATTGAGAGCTATCTGAATTAATTTTTGGCGCTTGTCACGAGATATTTAATGGGTTGTAGAGACGTATAATCTGACGTTTTTACAACCCGTTAATTTATTTAGCGTTCGCTCGATCGATTTGTCAGTAACGTAGGTTGAGAAATACCCCCCTACTACTAAATCAATTCTCGATTGGTGGTGCGAGGGGCGCTCTTAATCTACCACCGCCACCGATATTGTCTGGTCTATTATTATCAACTATGTGGAGTGCGGAAAATAACTTCATTATATCTTCGTAGAAGAGTCCGCTATTAGCTGAAAAATTATAGCCGTAGCGATCGCGAAATTCTTCTGGAACTCCTTGTTCTACGGCGATGTAATGAGCGTCCCAATAGGCATCATCGACTATATAAGCGCCATAGTTTTGCAGTGCCTTAAAGATTTTCTGCGCTGGAACGGTTTTCAATCCTAAGCTGTCTATCTTGACGCTAGGAGGAATTGCCAGCAAGCTACCTTGGACGAGTTTGGGATTAGTACCTTTATAATCGCTAGCAGCATATTGGTCGGCACGGTCGGCGGGCCAGCGATAACCAGGTACAGCTTTAGAATAATGGAGATATTTTTTGCCCCAAACTAAGATTTTGATTGCGTGGCGGATTGGTTCGTCACTTGTTAGTTCGCCGCGACGGATAGAACCACCAATCGCCGATAAACCAGAGCCGAAGTGAGTGCCTTTAATGCCATCGCCGTAAATGTCAACTCCACCCCACGGGTTGCGCCAGCCGTGGATGTTTCCGCCTGCGGTGCAACGGGCAAGGGGTTCGAGTTGCTCGATTGTTTTCCCGTCTGGCATCAAAAAAGCTGCGGCGTTGTTAGGTGTAGAGTATGGCTGACTCGTTGCATCTGGGACGATGAGATTGTCGGGGATTGGTAGGGAAAGTTGCATTGATTGCTTACCCGTACAGCGTCCAGGTCCGAAATTTCCAGGCGATAAAACTTGACGCATCGGATCGCCAGTTTTTAACTTGTAGAAATATTCCCGATCCGCATCAAAATATTTTGCTTTTTGCAGATTTGCTGGTACGTATTTTGCAGTAGCCCCAATTGGCATATTCCAAATTGATGTAGAAGAGAAGGGCCAAAGCCATTTGTCGCGTGATTTCGGGTCTTGAGCTGCAATACCAGAAGTTATCTGTTGGCTAATAAGAATCTCTTTGTTTGACTTTTGAACTGATAAATTACGATTGCCGTCATTATTTGCAGTGGTTGTATGACAGCTACCAATAGTAATACTAAGAAAAACACTAGCTGCTAGTGCAATTTGCTGAGCTTGAAACTTACGCATGATCTACTTTGTGTCTCTATTGAGTGCGAGCAAGACAGTGGTTGATGCTAGTTGCATTCGAGTCGAGAAATAGAAGAAACTTGAAGGATGCGATCGCATAGATCCAGGCATTTGAGGAAATTTAGTAAAATGCCTTGATGGTGAAAAGTAGAGCGATCGCGCTCGATTTAAGTTAGCTTTATCTAACAGTCATAAAATAAAGTTAATATTTATTTTTCTTACAGACCAAGGGCAATTTTACTGAAGTGCAATAAAAGTAGAATTGCCGATCTTTAAGCAGTGACTTGATAAATATACGTTTTTTTGAAAGCGATTGTAACTCAGTGTAGGCTGAGAAAATAGCGAGCGATCGCGCCACATTAGCTGTATATCTGCGATCGACAACGATTTTGAGATATGAATTTGGGAAGGAAAATATTCTAGTTTTCAATAAAAATAATACAAACACTATCGTAGAATTACGTAACTCTAACAAATCAAAATACAGTAAAAACAACCAGAAACGCAAACTAACGCATATAGCGATTTCCATGAGTCGTGCCAAACACACCCCTTACATTCGTAAGGGGCGCACATCTGTACGTCCCTTACGTAGGCTATTTTAGAGATGCAAAATTCGCGTCTTTACTAGTTCCTAGCCTCTAGCCCCCAGCCCCTCTTCTACTTCCGCTACCATCAGCAGCGTTTTGAGTACGGAGTCGGGGTTAAGACTCATAGAATCAATGCCTTGTTCTACCAAAAACTGAGCGAATTCTGGGTAATCGCTAGGGGCTTGACCGCAGATCCCAATTTTACGACCTTTAGCTTTGGCAGTGGCGATCGCCATTTGCACTAATCTTTTCACTCCTGGGGTGCGTTCGTCAAATAAACCTGCAACCAAAGCCGAATCTCGGTCTAATCCAATTGTCAGTTGAGTTAAATCGTTAGAACCAATCGAAAATCCATCGAAGACTTCGCTGAATTCCTCTGCCATCAAAACGTTATTGGGCAACTCGCACATCACGTAGACTTCTAGCCCGTCTTTACCTCGTTCCAAACCGTGTTTTGCCATTTCTGCCAAGACTTTACGCCCTTCTTCGGGAGTGCGACAAAAGGGAATCATCAGGATGAGATTCGTCAATCCCATCTCTTCCCGTACCTGCTTGATGGCGTGACACTCCAAAGCAAAAGCATCGCGGTAACGCGGATCGTAGTAACGCGCTGCCCCTCGCCACCCTAGCATGGGGTTTTCTTCCTTGGGTTCAAACTGTTTCCCACCAAGTAAATTGGCATATTCGTTCGACTTAAAATCACTCATCCGCACCACGACAGGGTTGGGGTAGAAAGCAGCCGCCAGCGCCGCCGCACCTTGGGCTAATTTCTCAACAAAATACTGGGACTTCTCTGCAAAGAATGCTGTCATTTCGGCAATTTTGGCTTTTTCCGCTTCGTCCTCTAAGCGGTCAAAATGCAACAGCGCCAACGGATGAATTTTGATATGGTTGGCAATAATAAACTCTAACCGCGCTAACCCCACACCATCATTAGGAATTGCCGATAGACGGAAAGCTTCCGCAGGGTTGCCCACGTTCATCATAATTTTGGTGCGAGTGCGGGGCAAGTTGTCTAGAGGGACTTCTCGGACTTCAAACGGTAATAATCCCTGGTAAACTTTCCCTTCATCGCCTTCGGCACAGGAAACCGTGACTTCTTGCCCAGAATGCAACACGCTGGTAGCATCGCCACAACCAACAATGGCGGGTATACCTATTTCTCTAGCGATAATTGCGGCGTGACAAGTTCTACCACCCTGATTGGTGACAATGGCGCTAGCTTTTTTCAAAATTGGTTCCCAGTCGGGGTCTGTTTTATCGGTAACTAACACATCTCCTGTTTGGAAATGGTCGAGTCTATGCACGTCTGTAATGACTTTAACTTTCCCTTGACCGATCGCCTCACCAACGCTGCGACCTGTAATAATAACAGGTGAGTTGCCGTTAGCTCCTACTAAGTGATAGCTGCGTAAAACGTTAAGACTTTTTTGCGATTGTACGGTTTCGGGGCGGGCTTGGACGATAAATAATTGTTCTGTCACGCCGTCTTTTGCCCACTCGATGTCCATCGGGGTATAAGTACCGCGCACTTTAGAGTAATGATCTTCAATAACACAAGCCCATCGCGCTAATTGTAAAACCTCTTCATCATTAAGGGCATATTTACCGCGATCGCTTGGTACGACAGGAACGTTTCTGGTAACTTTAGATCCGCCCGTATCGTAAACCATTTTAAATTCTTTAGAACCCAATCTTTTACCTAAAATCGGGCGAAATCCTGCTTTCAGCGTAGGTTTAAATACATAGTATTCGTCGGGGTTAATTGCCCCTTGGACGATATTTTCGCCCAAACCATAGGCGGCTGTAATCAGGGCAGCATTTTTAAATCCAGTCTCCGTATCGATGGAGAACATCACCCCAGAAGCAGCCAAGTCAGAACGTACCATTTTTTGCACCCCAATGGAGAGGGCAACGCTGAAATGGTCGAAGCCTCGGCTGTGGCGATAGGAGATAGCGCGGTCGGTAAATAAGGAGGCGAAGCAGCGGTGACAAGCAACTAGTACGCCTTCAACGCCGTTGATATTGAGGTAGGATTCTTGCTGTCCGGCAAAACTAGCATCCGGTAAGTCTTCGGCTGTGGCGCTAGAACGGACGGCAACATCGGTATCAATCCCGTAATTTTCGCACAATTTTTCGTAGGCAGTGGCGATCGCCTCTTTTAAGTCTTTGGGGAAAGGCGTGTACCGCAGCAACGACCGCGCTTGTCTACCCCGTTGTCTTAGGTTATCGAGGTTTTCCACATCCAAATCGGCAAATAGCGATCGCAATTTGGTGTCTAAGCCAGTTGTTTGAATGTAATAGCGATAGGCATAGGCGGTGATGGCAAAGCCGTTGGGGACGTTAATGCCTTGGGACGTGAGTTGTTGGATCATTTCCCCTAAAGAGGCATTTTTCCCACCTACCAAGGCAAGATCGTGAATTCCTACCTCTTCAAACCAGAGAACGAGCGATCGCTCTTTTGCTGCTGAGGAAGTTATTTCTGTCACCGCCGTTACCATAGCTATTTCCCTCTATAATAATTGCTACTGCGTTCAACCAATTTCTGTCAGGAAGTTACAGTCTTTGGTTTCTCTCCTAATCTATTGGGGATCAAAGCTTTTTGGCACTAAATTTAAACGAACCTACATATTTGCAGTTTTTTACAATTCCGCAAAGATAATTAGTAAGTCCTTTGTAGCAAAAAAGATAAAATTGAATTATGCGGAATCTTAATATTGTCTAATCTAACAATTTTTGCGAAGACTTGCTGTATAACCTACTGCAACTAGTAAAAATCGAAAAAAACATCAATTGCGTAGCAGTAGGTGAGAATATGTATAAATTCTTAGATGGCTGAATTTTCCAACCAGTTGACTAAATCCTCTGGACTAGAAAAATCCAACAACGCCTCAGCCAAATTTTCTAACTCAGTTAAAGATAGCTGGCGAATACGTTCTTGTAATTCAGGCTCAACAGTTCCAACTCGACGCGGTAACTGACGTATAATCAACGCTAGGGCTTCTTCCCGTCTTCCTTCCTGTCTTCCTTGTTGCAATCCTTGTTGCAATCCTTGTTGCAACCCTTCTTCCATCCAGCTAGTCACTATTTGCATCACAACCTCCTGTTCCTCTAGTGCAATTTGGTTTATGTTAGTGCGGAAAAGTTCTTCCTCTGCTGCATTCAATTTTAAATAGGTATCCTGAGTACAGGACAAAACATAGGATAGGGGTTGCAACAAGTGACAGAGAAA